>JAABUP010000209.1_pt1 | contig 131583 bp, 117 predicted proteins | sample 5559201 | NCBI WGS metagenome assembly JAABUP01 (sample SAMN10711887, study PRJNA513373) | rock metagenome | isolation source: Antarctica rocks | place: Antarctica | reverse complement strand
AGGTTGCTGGGCGACGACGCCACTCCATTGTTTCCTGACTTAGAGTGGATTTACCGGCGCCGGATGGGCCCCGCCGTGGGCAGGTTTTGCTGACTAAGTTGGTGAGGGTTCAGGATGACCTAATCACAAAAGACGTGAAGATGCAGAATGTACGAGTACTTACTCTTGCGACATGAAGACCAGCCGCTTGAGCTACTCGAATCTTATGATGGTGTACCGGCAAAAGAAGGCGTCAGGAACTACGCCGAGTCTCAACGCTGCAGATGTTCTATGCAATCCAAGTGGCCGCCTCATATGGAATCTCTGAGCTGGGGAAGGAAAGATCTGTACTTAGCGCTTCTGGACATTTGTATATCCAAAGTAGGGTAGATGTAGCATTGAGCCGTAGAAGTGTATTTAGCCATGTCCATCACAAAAGCAAGCCATGCCAAGCACCTTGATTCTTCGACCTTGACAGCAAGACAAAAGCTTCCAATAGCAGTCTGAGCGGGGTCTTCGAACACAAACATCTAAGCAAAGCCATGAAAGCGCAAGAAAGAAATGAAGCACATATAAAGCATGCCACGCGGCACGCAAAACACCTTATGCAAATTGACAGACCTATCCTATCCACATTGGGCTACCTTGCCCCAACGCCTCGCACTTACAAGCAACGACACCTTCACGAACCACCCTGACCAATATCAAAGATCATCAACGGCCACGGCTGACCCGAACCGCCACTCATGCCATTCGCGTCAGCATTACTCATCCCACCACCTGTCATATCTGCAACCGGTGCACCGCCCGCACTCTGATCACGCCCACCAAGCTGCATGAGCGCGCTCGCAGAGTTTAAATACTCCTGAGGTTCGACGCTGCCTGCTATTGTGCCGGTCCATTGACGCCACGATTGACTGCCACCGAAAGGGTTGGTGCCGGCGATATAGGTTGGATTGGCATTGGCGTTGGAGTACATGAAGGCGTTCGCTGCGGCTGCTGCCTGCTGAGGCGTCGATTGTGGGGCAGACGACAAAGCTTCTGCCGCAACCGCAGGATACGGATTCGAATCGAAAGCTGTGTGGTTTGACGGGTACGATGAGAGGTTGGTGGCAGAAGGCTCGGGATAAGAGTAATGGGTCGCTGTTGGATAGGGCGCAGTAGCGTGGCCATTCATGCTTGGGTCGTCCGGTGACAGATATGTGCCGCCTCTGGAGCCGTTGTTGAGACCGCCGTTCACAGCATGGCTGGGGTCTGGATATGGGTTGGAGTAATTATTCACGTTGCCGTAGCCCTCAGGATTTGGCGTGGGTCCTTGATGTGGTGACCCACCTGGTGAGCCATTCTGATTGGTGGAGGAGAGAGCGGAGGACGCAGTCTTCGAAGCCAGATGGCGGGTCAACAAGCCGAGAGTGTTGTCGACAGTGACGCGGACAGCATTCTGAAGACGCTTGCCAGAACCTGCGCTAAAAGTCAGCTTGTATGATGTGAAGGCTATTCTGGTGTCGCTGAGCTAACCTATTAATCCTCCAACATCGCCCATTATGTCAAGCCACACATACATATCTTCCTTTAATTTCGCCAAATCTGCAGATGTCATCTGGTCTCTCCTCTCCCACTGACCAAATAGCATAGTAGAGATAGCCAGTACATAAACAGCACCGTTATACCAAGTCGTGTCCAAGCTTTTGTACTTTTGCAATTGGCGCACGATATGCAGCATCGACCGCGCAGAATCTAGACAAACGTCTAGATTCTGATTATTGAACTCCTCAGAATCCGTAAGGGACAGGGAAGGATGGCGCAGTAAAAGACGAAACTCCAAAGCCCACATGTTAATGTACAGAGCGAAGACTCGACCCTCTTGGTCATTTAAAGCAGACTCCTGGGTTAGTTCAGCAGGCCATTGGCCGCACCACTTTTGAATCTTGTTTTCCAAGCTGCGGACTACCTCCACATAGTCATGGGGTGATCGCTTAACAGCATAGACGTTGTTGTATAGCTCCATAAACAGTGGCTCCACCTTGAACGCCTCTATGCTAACTCTGAAAGCGCACTTGCCTGGTCTTGAATTGTCAACGCCAGCTTCGCTGAGGAGATCATCATCGACAGCCTCAGGGATCTCGACGTCGAAGTCTTCTACTCGCAAGGGCATTGGTCGACCAAGCTTTCCGCTGATGGCAACGTGTATAGCTAGAATGCTCCAAAATACACGCTTACGCATCTCAATCTCGAGGACATTCGTTTTTGGTGTTGCTGGTGCCCATCTCTTTGCCGATCGATGTAGGCCTAGCTCAATTGCCAGTGAAAAGGTCAGATTGGAAACCATCCAGCTAGCTCCGGGTTTCGGGAAATTGCGCATATGGGCCGATATCATTGTTAAGGCTTGCACGTCTTGCAATGTATGGCTGGCCATGAGATTGTAAAAGAAGCCCAGGGAATGATGGTAGTGGAGGTTAGATCGGGTATTCAAGTCCGATTGCTGCCCCGCGTTTTCCCAGTTCCGTGCTGCATATTGAAAGAACATGATCGCGAACAACATGTGAACCATGACTGTTTCTGCAGCGGACGGCTCAAAGGTAGGGTCATCGTACATTCGCGTAAGCTAATAGCTCAGAGGCCCATGTCAGTCAATGAACGCTGTATTTTCAGAGACACTATAGATGTGGAGTACTGACCAAGGCCATGAGAGTTGGCTTGTGTAGGACCGGAAGATAGGGATTCAATACTCTGAAGTACCACTGAGCATATGTAAGTCCTTCTTGCTTCCCTGGTAAGTCAACCTTGTCGAACTTTGGATTGACGTTAAATGCTGTCTGCATAAAACTCTGGTATGACTTGTTATAGAGGGGCTCAACCTGGAATGTTGATTGGTCTGGCTCATCCACGTCGCTTGAAGTGAAGTCTGCAATATCAATTTCCATGCCCAAGACATTTAGAGCTGTGCCCCGGATGGAGCTGAGAAAGGAATTGCCGGAGGACACCCCAAGGTAATTGTCGCCAGTACAGCCAGTGCGGAACTCCGGAAGACGAAACATGTTGGTCTCTGGCGCACGTGGACCCGACGCGTTTGACGAATAGGGTACTAAGTTGTTGTTGTTGTTACTGTTCCCGTTCCCTTGGTCCGCAGCTGCCCATGACTGATGATTACCGTTGGCTTGAGCCTGGTTCCACTCAACGAGTGGTGCAATAGTGGGATCGTGGTATCCATTGGAAGGTTTGACGTCCGCTCCCATAGAGATCAGACGGCCTTCAAGATCCCTTATTCGGATCTCTTGATCGCGACTTCGCTGTTCGAGGTTCTCGACGTAACCTCGAGAAGTGGCGCGTCCCGTGATTCGGTCCGTAGTCTTGCATTCTGTGTTGTTCTGTAGACATGGTGAACAGCCACCAGCAAGGCCATCGCAGCGAATCTTGCGAATCTGGTCAAGAGTCAGTGAGTAGGGAAGCTGCGAAAGCTGGGAGGATGCCTATGTACCTTGCATCTGTCGCAGGCTTGTCCTGTCCTTGTAGATGTTTGAAGTTTCTTCTTGACCGAATTCGAGAAGTCGTCCGGCCCCTGAGTCTCGAGCTTTGGTGCCTTACTGCTTGACGGTGTCCCGGAAGCCGGCGAACCTGATGGTCGACGTTTAGGACGCATCCTTTCAGATGGAACTCCCCGAGGAGGTTGCCGTTGAAAGCAAGAAGGAAGTTACCGTGTTGCAACTGTCTGAGGCAGAAAACAGAGTCTTAACAGAGATTACGCGCAATGATTCGCCGAACACGCAAGTTGGTTACAACTGGGACAACGCGGTTCAGAGGAAACCCGAAGAGTATACCGCGCTCTGAGATGTCATATACGAGCTGACGTATTTCATCCGAGTTGGAGATTCTTAAAGGAACGGAGCTTGCCGCCGCTGGGGAAGCGACGTTAAGAGCCTCAAGATTTGGTACGAAGCTACAAATATAGAGATGACTGTAATCGATGACAGCTCCGTAGCGGCATCATTTTGCACTACCTTACAGAGACGACTCAGCCCTAAGAAGTATACCGAGTGAAGTATACACAAAACTTGATCCTATCATGGCAATGCTACAAACACTCCACCTTTCCCACCTCCCACCGTCACTAGCGGTACATGTCGCCCTCTACCGGGACCTACAAAACGCCTCTTTCCTACGACAGCAACTTCTTGATGGTAATTCGGATTTTGAGTACGCATTCATCGACGCCAATGTGGTGCGCAATAATCTCATACCCCCAAGATCAAGCGCTATACAAGATAGCCTTGGCAGAGTCCCAGCAGCGCTGATGTTTGCAGATAGTCTCAACCACACACACCCTAGCAGCAGTGTTTCGAGCCGTCAATGATCTTCTCAATGACCGGCTGAGGTCACGGAACGTGCATTCGGAGATCGTCTTCTCGCTGAGCCCGAATAACAATGTGCGTGTCGGGCTATTGGCCGGACCACTAAAGTCTAGAGGTTGAGATGCTGAGAAATACTGCAGATCGCAGAAAGTTTTCGAAGATTCGGCGTGAACGATACCACGAAAGACCTCCTGGTGATTAAAGTCGGCGCACCACCTGAAATTACGCGTGAGAATGTACAGCAGCATCTTGATGCAGTTATCAAAGGAAGAGCGGTAGAGTTTTCGGATGAAGTCCTGCTGGAAATTGTAGATCTTGCCAGAGTGCGGAAGATATACAAGCTCAACAGCAATGAGGGGCCGGGGAAGAAGAACAAAGGAAGAAGCCTCGAGGGGACTAATGGAGTCGACGGGCTCAGGAAAGATGAGCATGCGATGAAGGCACTAGAAGTAGCAATCCTGGGAATGATTGCTCTAAGGGGAGCTTCATAACAGTGATGAAAGAGTGTCATCGGCCAACAGGAAATTTTGGTCACAATGCAGCCTGGTGCAGCAGTGGTGCCCACTGCAATGTCTTTCGTTTATGCCGTGACCACAAGGAGCCCGGCCGGAAGGACATCAGCCGTGATAAGAACCAAACTTGGGTATATTAATCTGGGATTCGATGTTCCCCTGTGCAACACCTAAGCAAGCACAACTGTGCCGAAAGATACGAAACATCTCAAGTCAAACCATGTCCAATCTAAACAGACAACCGGCAACGCCTCCTCCACACATGCCCCGTATTCCAGATCAATTTCTGGGCTTCAGCCTTGCTCAAAGTGACCCTGAACATTACATGGTTCCAGATCGTAAATGATTACCAATATCATCCAGTGGGCATCATCACCAATATGTATGGAGAACCCCACGACACCATGTCATCGAAGCCTTAACTGTGGAATCCAGTAAATCACATGCTCGTAAATGATTAGTAATGAGTCTAACCAATCCACCCATCCAGCATAGCTCGTATATATCTTGAATTGGTATCGTAAACAATCCCAGCGAACCAGGCTAAAGTCCTCTTCAATTCTAAATCCTTAAATGCCCTTTTCATAATATCATGCTATAAAGATTCAGCTCTGAATTGAGCAGCTGGCTCACTCCAGAACGTCTTAAAACGCTAAGACAATGAAACGTAAACGTATGTGGTGTTAGTATGCTCCGTGTCTATGAAGCCCGCCAAGTACTTACGAAGAACGGCAATCACTTACGACCTAGAACTTTAGATCAGCTTCTCCCTCCATCAAGTGATCGCACCTTGAACAACAACAAAGTTCAGCGCAGCTAAGTCCAATGACCATGACGGTGGCAGACATGGCGAACATCTTATAGTGCACTGCCTACAACAGATACACTAAGCAAGTTTTGGAGGCAGATGGAAACGACGCAGCAAAAACACAATGAGGGTCCCCAAAGACGAACGTCGTAGAACATCCCATAGACACACTGCCTACAACAAATACGCTAAGCAGTCCTGCAGTTATATGGAAACGACGTAGCAAAAACACAATGAGGGCCCCCAAAGACGATCGTCGTAGAACATCCCATAGACGCACTGCCTACAACAAATACATTAAGCAGTCCTGCAACTATATGGAAACGACGCAGCAACAACACAATGAAGACCCCCAAAGACGAACGTCAAAGAGGCATAGAGCAGGCTCCAGACAGCGAAAACAACGTGTCATGATATCCCCCCTTTCCTCCATGTCTGAGCGAACGTCTCCTGTCTTGAGAGTCGAGACTACAACTGTCACTACCCATTTTAAACATTACAGAAAGGTCCAGGAAAGATAGAGAAACGGTATTTTTGAGCCTCCATGATACGAAGGAGTCCCGCTGGAGTAGGATGCGTGACATTTGGTCATTACTAAGGTAGTGGTGTGTATTATCGAATGCTAGCTGAGACAGGTGATCCTCATGAGATGGAGAGAGTGAAGTGATAAAGGGATCGTCTTCGCCTGGCATGCGGACGCTGTTGTCATAATCAGCCATTGGACCCGGTGTCTATTCTGCGGGTAAGGCGATTATTCGAATGGCCACCGCAGGAAATATTGTATGGTATGGTGGCCGGATATCTACGGTGGCCAGTCCGAGTGCTTTCTTGCGCAACACCGTAGGAGCCAGAGAAGTACGCGCAGCATCACATAGTACAGAGCATTGCTACAAATTGATACATTTTTGTGATGATATAGCGTCAGCTGTGAGATATCCAAATAAAGCGATTAGAGAAGTGGCGCAGACGGATTTCAAATAGATCCGTTGATGTTAACCCCCAACTCCACCGAATTAGTCACCTCCCCCTCCGGACAATTCACCTACTAATACCAGCTAGTTTGAATCCTTATCTCCGGTTGTTGTTCCTCATGCCCATGATCTGGACCATCCTAATAAATATGTTCAGGAAGTCCAACTCCAGACTGATACTCTCATTCACCGCGTCTCTCTTGATCAAGCCCCTTTCAGCCAATCTTGCATGGTGCAGGATCTTCTGCACGTCGTAGAGCGTTGCCGCCGAAAAAACAAGTATGCCCCCATATAGCCAGAGATTCTCACTCCACATGAGCGTTCGTACTGCTGTAGCAGGGAGAACAAGAGGCGCAAAGCCCGAGATTGCCACAACAGCGACACAAGCCAGGAGAGGGCCGCCGATGTATAAATATTTGTCCTGCTTGGCAGTGGCGCCAACAAAGGCAATAGAGCCCATCACGCCCGCGGTATAAAGGCCAGCACGCGCGAGGAGTGCTGGTTGGAGAAACATCAGTGGCGAGAGGATGGCGGCTTGGGCGACGTTGAAAGCTGTCCATAGCGCGTACTTCTGCACGTAACTGCGCAAGCATATTAGCGCAGTTATCGCTACCGCTACTAGTACGGTAGATCTTACTTGTCTGGACTTGTGGCAAACGTCCCATACATTGTCCCAATACTTGCGGCCAAGCTTATGCCGATGACTGCCCAGGGATTTGAGGCCATGAGTCTGTAACTCCATCCGCTTTGATGCAATGCACGTGCTGCAATACCAATAGTGCCGATTCCCAGACCGGTGTGTAAGAATGTTTCGTTCAAAAACTTCCGTTCGAAGGGTGGCATGCCCCCATCTTCTCTTGTCTCGCGGTTGAAGAGCAGGTTGATGCCGATCAAAGTACCTCCGAAGATCCCAGCACCTAGAAGTTACATTAGAGATAGGTGTTCTTGAAAAGTAGGACGAAGATTGTTCCACAGAGGGTATAGGCATACCATAAAGCAATCGCTGTTTAAGATTGCCCGTATCCGGCCGCGAAACCTGATACGGCTGCTGCATATAGTGTCGGCGAAAGGCATTCTGAACCGAAGTTCGCGATCTGGCAAGCGTTGCGGTCAAACTGGCTTTGGGACCGAAAGAGGCGTTTGGTGCTCTTCTGAAGGGCGTATTGTGGAATGCGCGAATAGGCGCCGATGTTGAGGACTTGGGAACCTGCTTGATAGCAGCTGAGAGGGTCAACGAACGTCGCAGCACGAATGCCATCGTGAAGGTTATACTGTTCCGCAGCAGAGTAGATTCAGCGAGGATTGGGTGTTGATGTGAGGGGGAGATTGAGAATGACGAGAGAGCTGTATCTTCACTGACTGTCCGGTGAACGGAACCTTCCAGAAGCGCATATTTCACTTTAATTGTTGCTTGCCACCATTGGCATCGTCACATGCCAAATCATCAAGGAGTTCATCAGTGAAAGGTTCATAGAGAGATCGGATCTTTCTCTATCGCCATGCAGTTGCAAGGACAAGAACTATATTACTCTCTAATCAATCGTACAAAAGGCCGTAGAATCATAGATCGCTTCAAAACGCTTGTCAAAAAAGCAACGGAGGCTGCCAGGCCACGCTATGTAAGCTCGAGATGCGACACGAGGGCCGGTTCAGAATGGCCACTTGGCCCCTGTCATCGACATAGCTTCCTATCACCATTGCTAGCAACAGTTTCAAATCTAACCCTTTTGGAACTCTTGCTCATGCCGCCAGCCTCCAACCACTTATCAAGATTCTTGCATTGACTGACATCAAATACTTGAAGCTTGTGGCAACCGTCCACAACAGCATCCACGCCAATGCCTGTGACTCTTACACACCCTCTTACGGAGAGTTCCCGGAGATCAAGCAGATGAAGACCAATGCTGCGCAGTGATGAATCAGAGACAGCTGAGCCGCAGAACGAGAGGTTCAGGTGGGTCAGCTGGGGACATCCAAGAGCTAGGACCTCGGTCGCGGTATCGGAAAGCGCGCAACAGAAGGACTATAATAGAGTCAGCGGCGAGAATTGTAGCTGCGAGCGCACTACGCTGTGCACATACTAGATTGAGTTCTCGAAGCGCCTTTGCGGCATTTGTGAGATAGATTATGGCATTGTCGGTCAGATATGTGCAATCTGCCAGACAAAGCTTGGTCAGCTTCGAGAACTGTACAGCGCCCCAATGCTGGAAGCCTTGGTCCGTAATCGTTGTACATCTCGTAAGGTCAATTTGCTCAAGACGTGAAGCAGCGTGACATGCCAGGTGGGCCATTGATCGGTCGGTCACGTGTTTGCAGTATGACAGTGTCAATTTTCTCAGCTTTGGACAGCCAAAAACAGTGCCTGGAGGAGGTTGAGAGGCTGTGGATCCTGCGGCGGACCTTGTGGCAGGGTGCCGTGTGTTGATTTGCTGACGATTGGCGCCGGTAGGAGATCCTTGAACTACCCATCCAACAACACGAGCAAGAAGAGTGTCGCTGACCTTCCGACAATTACTGAGATCGACTTCTTCAAGCCCTCTAGCTTTGTTTGCCATTTCCAAAACAGCGTGTGCCGTGATGTCCCATACGCTTTTCATCTTCCAACAGGTTACGTTAGAGCCACACGCCGAAGCAAGCGCGGTGAACCCTCCGTCAGTGATGTGGAAGCAATTGCTAATGTCAATCATCCGTGGTCGTTGTCCAACAAAGGGGCATATGTAATTGACGAGGGCTTCGTCTGTGATTTTGCGATTATACTCCGTAAGGCTCAGGGTATGAAGCAGCTCGGGCGACTTTGACATAATCCTTGACCAATGTAAAGACACAGCACGTATACGCATAAGCTGGTAGATGTCGAGATACTGAAAAATCAACACCAGAATGCTGTCTGGTAAGATGCCTTTGTTGAATTGGCTCGGACGGCGCTGAATGGTCTTTGCACGTTTTGGTGTCGCATACTGTTCAGGCGGAGTGGTGGCATGCTTTGGCTTCGAGGGTGAAGGCGTCAACGACCTAGATCCTGGCGGCGACGGCTTTTTATGCTGACCTTCAGGCACTGCTGGCTGTACGGCTTCGGGAGGCGAAGGAGCCAGCGATCCTCTCCTCGACCTTGACCTGATGTTTTCCAGATCAACGTTCAAAAAAGGATCGGGGTCGTATGGTTCGATGATCGGTCGATCCTCTATGCGGCTCGGCTTATGCGGACTCTCTGGCTTCGTATGACTGAAGATGACTGTAGGAATAGCCTGCTTTCTTGGTGTCTTCGGCTTGCGCTCTCCAATCGCAAGCTCGTCGATAGGCGGTGTCGTATCTGCGGCATCTATCATAAGAACATCGTCGTTAGAGGAAGCCTCCAGACGTTCCTTAGCAGTGCGCTCAACCTGTTGCCGTATGTCCAAGGGCAACCTCTTCCAAAACTCCGACAAAATGTCGCCACCGATCATAAGGCATTCTACCGATGTTACTGAGCGTACGGTGGCCGTTCTCCGGGGCGCCAATGACAGGCTGGCGACTTCACCAAAATACTGGCCCTGCTTCAGCCGTGCTTTGACCTGCAGACCTCGTCTGATTTCCCTTCCAGCTCCCTTGGTTAAACCATTCGAATTTTGACAAGTACCCTTTTCGTCAACGACTTCGACCTCTCCTCTCACGATGAAGAACACTTCTCGCCCGTGAGAATCCTGCCGTATTATATCAGTAAAAGGCGGATATGTTCGAGGTTGCGCACTGAGGCCTAGAAAGTGAAGGATCTCAGGAGGTAAGCTTGAGAAGAGTGGCAGTTCCTTGAGAAGCTGCCGCACATTCACCAACCCGCTACCAAGAGCACTGGAAGCAGCTGTCTCTGCAAGTCCGGGAGACGGTGACTTTCTTTTTTTATAGTTCAGGACCCCATTGCTTTTTGAAAAGCCATCTTCGTACATGATTACGTCCTCAGCCATACCATCACGAGATCTCTTCTCTCCACGGATTGGCGAGGTTGGGATGTCGTTTGGAGCTCCGCTACCATTTTCTCTTTTCTTCCGCTCAAGTATCGTTAGCCTCTCTTGTGCCTCCTCCCTGATAGCCCGCTCCACTTCGGGAAATTTGGGAAGCTCCTTCCTCAAGTCTTCCTTTTTCAAGACAACGAGCAAACACCTACTCCGTGCAATGATAGTGGCAGTTCTCGGTATATCCATCAAGATTCCAATCTCCCCGAAAAAGGCCCCTGGCTTTAGCTCAGCATACGTGCTCTCTCCATCTCGCGACGTCACTGCGACGGCACCTCGCACAAGCCAGTACATTGCCTTCGCATCATCACCTTCTGTCAAAATGTAATCATGGGGTGAATGAAGTTGTGGCCGAAGATGAGACCCAATAGCCGCAAGAAAGGAATCAGGAGCAGAAAGAAACAAAGGGAAAGATCTGATACGATCGAGTAGATCGAGTGGCATGCCCTGAATCTGTGATGCAGTCAGGGGTGACGGTCGGACTGGCCGAGCTGGGTTGGTCTCAGAGTTGAAGGTCCTAATCAAGGAGAGTGCATCTGGTATCGGTGCTGCGTTGGCCTTACTAGCAAACGCAACGCCGCCTCCGCTACTTCGATGATGACGGCGCATGGTGATAGTCGATAATCAACGTCGATATGCAATTCGGCTGTGATATCAGACGCTGTATTACATATGAAATTGCTGGCCTCCCTGATCACCTAAAAATACCGTTCGTAAAATGTTGCAGAATATCATGGATTACTGCTTGCGGAAGTCAAGTCATCCACATATCCTCTTGTGGTATTTGCAACTGACCGCAGCTGTGATCACCAAGCGTGTCCAGGACGTTGGCTTGTGTAACAAGCTCCCACATTTGCTGGGGAAACTCATTCGGATCAAGGGGCTATGAATGACCTCTTGCGGCAGGGTACGAACCAAGGATTCGGTCGGGTCTGGGCGAGAAATCGGTCTGCGAGCTGTTCACAGGTCAATACTTGGTTTTGATGCTAATAAATAGGTCATGGAAGGAAGAGGAGCTTCATACGGATTCGGTCGATTACTGGCCAAACATGGCTCCAGTGTTTCTTTCGAGAAATCTCTGATGTGATCGGTGTAACGATGCAAAGACGCAAGTGCAACGGCCACCCGGCTTTTCGACTAGGCCCTTGGACTGACTAATTGGGCGGGAGAGGATGGTAGTGATTGAGGCGGCTACCACATGGTATATGTCAAGCATGCAGCTTGCGGATCCGATGCGGAGAGGGTGAAGATGGTCGAGCCGAGAAAGCAGACGGAGCCAGAAAGATGGAGTGAATGTACCGAATTGATTTGAAAGGCATTGGACAGCGAGCAGATAAAGTGATAAGGTGGATGTATGGCTGCTTTGAAGATGCGCCCGCTCGGTTATATGGATACTTTATACCTACTGAGGGAACCATTTATCCCCAGATGACGCTAGAATAGCATTGATGCTAGCACTCAGAGATCGTTTCGAGCAAGGGTCGCCTCAATGCCCGTGCGCAGCTGATGTCCGCCGGGAGATCGTCCGCCAATCTTCCTCTATGATCTCCTTTCCCCTGGAAGAATAGGGAAAGACAAGACCAGGCAGGGCGGAGGACGATCCGGCTCGATCGAAGACCGACGTCCATCACTATTGCAAGGTCCGAACTATGATGAACATCCCGTGATCGTGATCGCTGTGTGGCAATTCGCACGTGCAGCTGCCATCTGCAGGCCTGAAACGGAAGCCTCTGACAGCGGAAGCTTAATTTAATTGAATTACTACTGGAGTACAAGTACGTACCGGAGGGCCTGACCAGCATGTGCTCGACTTGACACCAAGAACACAACCTCCTATCCATCTTCTTTAGGATAATGAGCAGAGCTGTCTCGATCAATGTAAGTCGTGCATCGGAGGTGCATGTGGTGGTTACACGGACGTCAAGATCTAACCACAGACTCAGCAGGAATACCTATCAGCGCATGGCTATTCCCGCCACTTCCCAAAGACATCGATCCAACGGACCTACCTTCGAGGAATATCTCTGATCGAGCGGATAGCATCCTAATACAGCTCGACTGTGCAACCGGCGAAGAGGTCCGAAGACAATGTTTTCCTGAGAAGGCCTCCGGCGTAAGATGCAGTCAAGAGCTGTTGCGATGATGATCTACCTTGTTTGAACTTCTAGGCCATATACCATGATTGACCTCTTCTACGCTTGAAAAATATCCATTGTCAGCGATACTCAACGGATTTGAAGCGAGGCTTTCCGGATATAGTCAAACCTTAACATATGCGGCGACAACACCGACCGATGCGGCCTACAAGACTGACTGCGGCAGAAGAAGGAGCCCGAGATTTTCCGCGTCCTCAAAACACCTTCTTGATACTATGACGGGGCTTGCATTGAAGAGAATGCCCTGTCGCTCTGTGACGTCGTCTCTCACTGTCTCCATCAGATTCATGACGTTCTTTCTACGGGACACTGAAGCCTGAAGAACAGCTCCAGATTTTCTTTTCATGTGATCCGACATCTATGCACATGTATTTTCTACACCTTTCATGGCTCACTGACATCTTGCTGAACACCTTAAGATGTGTGGACTTGAGTGCCTCTGTGTGAGATCCACCGATATGCTTCTTAGGGTAAGCCAACACACAGCGGTGATTACATTTCTGTTTACCGTGCAAGAGAGATTGTCTCTCAAGAAGAGCAATCCTGCAAATTTCACATCCTAACAGTCAGAGCTTTTATACTACAAATCCTTTGGCTCACCTGAAACAATCCTGTGGGAATGCAACAAGCCATGGTCTCAATCAAGTGTGTACTGCAACCTACACTTTATGAAGGATGCAACACCGAAACAAAGCCATGCAGCAAAACAAAAAAGCAACCTGCATGCTAATCACAGGAAATCACCAAATCACCACAACACGTCAATCCAGCTCAACCGCTCTCCTGACGAACCCACTTCCCGCCCTCAAAAGCGGTCATACCTCATATCAGCCGGCCACTCGTCCTATCCGCCACGACCATTACCGTACCCAGCACTCCCTTCCCCCTCCCCTCCCTCCGCCGTCTCACAAAATACCCACTCTCAACATCAACAGGCTCAAACTCCACCCTCCCCGGATCGAACCCCAAAGCGCCCACATACGGATCCGCCGCACCACCCTCCTCAACCTTCACGCCGCTCGCAAACCGGCGCTCCTCACCAACCCCCATAGAGTCACAGTACGGCGATGCCTGCCGCGCGTGACGGCTATAGTCGACATCGAGCGCCTCTCGAAGCCCGCAAAGATCGAATTCCTTACGACTGTGACTTCGATGCGGAATTTCGGGCTCGATGGGGGTGAAGTATGCCTCGCGGGCGGAATGGCGGTCGGTGGCGAAGGGGATGGAGGAGATGTAGGGGGATTCTTGACGGTTGTAGTGGGCGTAGTCGGCCTCTAGAGGCTCGTGGCGGCGGCGCTGTGGGGTTCTGTGGTTGTGGTCTTCGTGGGAGGTGGTGCGGGGAGATGCTGAACGGCGATGGTGTGGGTTGTTGTGAGGTTCGATATTTTGGTGGTCGTCGTTTTCGATGGAGGGGTAGTCGTCGACGTCGGCCGTGCTGTGGTGGTGTCCTTCGTATGACGGTGGGAACGGTGGTATGGAGAGGGGGGACAAGTCGGAGAAGGAGGGTAGTCATGTGGAGGAGAGGGAGGATAGACAGGAGAAGGAGGGACGTCGTCAATGTCGATCTCGTCGAAGTAGGGTTCATGTGCGTGTCTTGCGGGCTGCATGTGAACGACGGAGGACAGGTATGAATCGTAGTGAGGCATCTTGGTTCCTCCAACGTCTGGCTGGTAGGATCTTGGTAGATGATTTGTTTGAGAACGGCGAGGGATCTTGTGTGATGCTGTGTTAATGAAGCGGACTTGATGGAAGTGGAGAGTAGAGAAGGGAAGGCTTTTTAGTATGTTAACTCGGACGGTGAATAATCGAGAGCGAGAATGAATGCTTAGCACTGATGACTTCTGACCAGCTCATGATCCTGGAAGGAGACTGTTGATATCCAATGTCATGCACGATTGTGAACCGATCTTGGAGAATGATGAACAGCCCAAGGCACTTCAATATGACAAGCCATCTTTATAAAGATGTTAGATACATGGAGATTCGACAAGTACACAAAGCTCAAGCACTCTAGACACAAATCGCAAAAGGGTCCATCAACTACGTCATCTGCTGCTGGAAGAATGAAACATCCTGGGAACCAAATATATCACGAGTACATGCTACTCATCTCGGAATCAAAGTCGCAACCTGCACACAATCTGAATGGCCGTTCCACAATCCGTAACCTAAGCTAGGGCGCAAATCCCCGTCAACCTCTCACTCATACCTCCTACTCGTATAACAGGAGGGAATTCCTGTGTTCTGCACCCGCCTTCGTTCCTCCCAAGCGTCGTATAACCATTGTTTCACATAAGGAGGGAAGCGGCAGAGGACTTCAACGAGCCACATCTGGCCCGTGACGACATCAATCTGAAAGCAGCCATCCTCGGCCAAGTCCCACACGTTCCGCACGGGGACTTGGAGCACGCGAGCGACGAAGCTTACTTCATCCGGATCTATTTCCCAGTGTCTCAGAGTCCGGACTCTCGGCATTACGATGGTTTCCTCGAAGGGAGAGTAGTCTCTCTCGGAGCCGAACCTATATGCATACTCTTTCGTGTCACCACCTCTTCCACTACGTTGTTCGCGATCAGGATCGCGGATGTCTTGCCGGTTGAAGCTGTCATCGCTCCAATTGACTCGGTAGTCACTGTAATCAATAGACTCTTCGTGCGGGCGACGCCCCCTACGACTACTTGTGCCTCCAGAAGCACTTTGCCGAGGACCTTTTGCCGCGCGTCTCCTATCACCCATATCGTCGTCATCTCCATCATCCTCTGATCTTGCGCCACGACTGGTCCTGACCGACGTGTTGCTTTGACTGTACTGTGCATCTCGTGCGTCTCGATGAGCATGGCTGAGGGCAGGTGGCTCTTCAACTTTCTCAACAGAGTCGGATTGAGCCCCTCCAGATGATGCATCCTTGATACCGGGTCCGGAGCTATTACTTCGACCAGCCTGTACGCCATATGTACCATGTTGTCGGTGGGTTGGGGCAGGCTCCTCTTCCTCGCCTTCGCTGGACTTAGGTTGAGGTGCATTGCCAGGCGGTCGCGTACTACTAGATCGTGTAGTGCTGCGTGAATTTGAGCTGCTGCGTTCCCCACCGTGAACATTACCGGGCTTGTCTTCAGCTGCGCTGTGCCCCGGGAGGGGCCACAGTCGCGTAGGCCGGAGGTGTGCTACGATCAGCTGTTGACCTGGCTGCTGCTGACGCGAACTACGTCCTGGAGGGGCCACAGTAGCGTAGGCCGGAGGTACGCTACGATTAGCTGTCGACCCAGATGCTGTTGACTGACGAGGGTTGTGTCCTGGAGGGGCCACAGTAGCGTAGGCCGGAGGCGTGCTACGGTTAGCTGTCGACCCAGATGCTGTTGACTGACGAGGGTTGTGTCCTGGAGGGGCCACAGTAGCGTAGGCCGGAGGCGTGCTACGATCAGCTATCGACCTAGCTGCCACTGACTCACGAGAGATACGTCCTTGAGACATGGTGATAGGATTGGTGGGGATGGTGGGCTATTGAGAGTGAATCTATTGATGGTGGATTGATGAATTGTATATGTGCAGACGTCGCCGATTTGACGCTGCGGGAAGTACGGAGATCTGAAGAGGTAAGAAAGGAGAAGCGGAAGGCTCTTGATAACTACAAGTTTATGTAGCCCAATACAGTCGAAGGTGAAGTGTCGCCTGCTACACTTGATTCACAAGAAGTAGATGGAGTGGCCAGTAGCTGTACATGATCTCTGGATTCGTAAAGGGTTCCAAGCCGGTTTAGTGAATGGAGTAAGCACTTAACCCTCTAAGGCATAGGGTATGGAGACCCTGTATCTGGAACCACAATCCATCGTATTGGCACAAGTCCGATAAGCCAATAGGAAGAGAGAACCAGCTTGCAAGTGGGGCGAGAGGTGAGTCCCACGATGAGAGTCGAACGTGGTAGAGAATGCATCAACCCAAGCATTGGTGCGAGCTGGCGGCCTTGGCACGACGCCGAATGCCAAGGGGGAGCATCAGACCTGTGAACGCAGAACCGGTCTTTTCGGAAGTGGTATTCAATGCGCTCTGCAAGTGTGCGGCCTTGGTCAGATGTTGGCGGTACACTGATGCTGCAATCGAACGGTAGACAAAACACGGGACGTCCGGGAGCATTCGTTCGCTGCTCGTGCTCATGCAATTATCGTCATTCGGACCTTTTCTTGAGTCCTTGCAAGATACCGCGCAAATAAGCAAGGCCTCGACGCTTCTCGAGAAATGCGATTCCCCATCCCAGCAACCACGGTGTGCGACTCTGATAGTTCCATAAAAGTTTCCAAGTCGTTATGTCCTTTCACGGCGTAAAACGATCAGAGCTCAAAATTCCACTGGTTGACTAGGCAGGAGTGCATCGTAAGTCGGTCCCAGCGACCGACAGCTACTGAAGATGGATCCACGCCAGGATGGTCGAGCTGCGAACCATGGTTTCCTTTGTTTCTTGGTTTGTCGAGATTGCTGAGACCGCGCCGTATGAATTCTCGAATAGTAGAGCTGTGATGGAAATTTTCCTACTAAACGCCCTTGCGAAGCCTCCGCTGGCCAAAGACCGATGATTGGTACAAACTATCAAGATTCCAGGAGCTCGCCTGGGGCGCTACGGAACTCAAGTCAGAAGCGTATGGCTAATCAGACTTCTCCGATTCCTAAATCCATGTAATTGACGGCAGACTGTGTTGGTGGCTTCGAAGATCATGACACTGCCCGCTTTAGGCCAGGTTCTTCCCATTGCTCACTTCCTGCCGGTCAAGCTTCCGTTGGCGACGATTCGCACCGATCAGGAAGTCCACGTATGTCAGCCTTCGGCCTCTAGCAAGGGCCAATGCGTCTTGCACGAGCCCAAAGGCCAGACCGCATAGCAAACCCGTCTTTGCGGTTCGAGCTGCGGTGATTACAGGGAACCGATCTGCAAACCGTTAACAGCGGTCTCAATATTTCGCTTGCTTGCCAAAGGCTACGATTGAGTACTCACTCCACAGACTGAACCCGCCAGCCATACCAAGCCCTGCCACGACGGTAGAAAAGAAATCTCTTTTGCCTCCCCTTAACCGGTCCACTGCCTCTTCTACCGTAAAGAAGCCCCCAACCCATATAGCCACCTTTCCTCCCATCTTGAAGCCTTCTTTGACTCCTCCGAGCATCATGTGATAGTTCTTGCTCTTGTGGTATAGATACCATCCTGTGGGGGTTTGTGGAAGTCGATGAGCGTTCTCGGCCCGGAAGCGAAGACCCGCTATTTGACTGCCGTGGGAGAGACCGAGACTCATGCCGGTGAAGAAAGACACTGAGGATGCGATGGGTAGGCGAAGATAGAAGGGAAGGGAAAGTCGAGGCGCGCTCGTGGGTGCCGAGAGGGGTGGACGAGCGTTGGGATCGTCGGTGATAGACTCTGCTGGTCGTGCCTCCATGATGACCGTATTGATAAGAAGGCTAGTAAGGACTTCTACTACTATGCTTTTGACGAGTCGGCAATCAAGGGAAGCTGAGCAGCTCAAGGTCAGCTGCCGCTTATGAAGAACAGACGAAGGAGGACCGGGATAGGATGGAAAGTCCGAGCACCGTTCAAATGGTCCACTGAGAAGATGGCCAACTTGGTTGTAGTGATTATGAAGGTGCCACTATCTGCAGAAGTACGCTTTCCTCGTATACATCTACATTGGTGCTCATCTTAAGCTCAAGCCACACGAATTTGGCACGGATAAACGATAGAGCGATAGGGCTGCCCTCGCTGCCTGCTACAGCATACGAGAGTATCCTCGAACGGCAAAGTACAACGTCTCTACCACCACGCCTCAAAAACCTTCGAGACCCATACATAATGGTGAGTGATGCATTCCAGGGAGATTCTCATATGTTCTGAAGCGTGTAGGTCAGCCAACAGAGGAGCCCGACGCACTGCAGTGGACCATCCGGTTCAAGCAACACAAGACCACAGTTCTACTCTTCGTGGATCCAGGCCAGAGCTTTGATTCGATCAAGCAAGACCTACTGAACGCTCTCAAAAAGACCGGCCGCACAGATCTCAACGGCGAGCCTTTACCCTCAGATACAAATCATGTAGTGCTCGGCGTCCCTGTTGACAAGAACGACCTCAGTAAAGGGTGGGTGAAGCTTGAGATACCAGAGACGGAGGTTGAAGATGGGGTTGGCGGAAAGAGGAAAGTTGGAGGGAAGAAGAGTATATTGAACGCGTCTCCGCAAGGTGCAGGGCTAAAGGACGGCGCGGTGCTTGCTTTCAGACTCTTGAAGGGTGGAGATGAAATGGATGAGGATGGGCTGGAGGTCGATCATGGGGAGTGGGACGTGGTGATACCTAGCTACGAGGACGAATATGGAAGTCAGGCCGAGGGACAAGGGAGTCAATGACCAAGTTCACAGGCGTTAGATCTTTTTTTGTGAGCGTATCTTCGGCTTCCCAGGCTATAGGCTGCAATGCAGAACAGCTCAGAAGATGGGACGCCTTCTTGGCGAAGTCGGATAATAAGCTGCAGCTTATCGCAAGTCGAAGAACTCAAGGTCTTCCAGATTTGACCGCCGTATAGCGAAGGGAGAGACGCAGTATCCACAACGCCACCGCTCACGAAGCTCAAGAAGCTAGTGGCGGAAGACAATCTTACATAAGACGCGCAGACTAGTGTATGAAAGGTATCGGAAATATCTTGAACGATGAACGGATAATCTCAGGAGGTAATCTAGAAAGTATCCCAGGTCAGAGCTAGGGCGTACGGAATCCAGCAATTCCGCAACCTTACCATTATAGCAGCGTTCCCCGCTCAATCGCTGAAGAGCACGAGGCGGACGCATACAGAGACTTCAGTGGTGTCATGCTCATGGTAGCGACAGCGCTTTTTCATCGAGGCTGGGAGCCCAGGTGCGGCTTTACCACCAAACCAGAGAGCGAGAGCAAGGTCATACAGATAATCCTTCGGCACCTCATCTTTCTCAATTGAGAAGGTTTGTAATAGGGCGAAGAGTTCGGCCAAGAACTTTCTCAACGGCTATGTAGGCGGAGTATTCGCGTATGCAGCACATATATCGGCATTCGTAGGAAAGTTCTCTCTGAAACATGCAAATACTACTGCGTAGTCCGCTCTAGACATCAATTCGTCCAGGATGGCATTCTTCAGTGCTGGGATTTGGAGCTTGTCGGCCAGAACGTACAGCTCAATGATCGTCGTCCAGAAAGGTAATTTCGTCTTTGTCAGGATACCATCAAGCTTCGGTGTATAGAGCCACTGCACGAAGAAATCGAAATTTTCGGCTCCACCCTTTGGAAGTTTTACTTCGCCAGACGTAGCTTCCCTAGATTGCCCAGTACAGGCTGCCCTAAAGAAGGCGGAGTAATGGCAGACAAGATTCTTCACACCGAATTCGTGGACGTCGCCGATGTTCTCGCCAATGCTGACGGTGATCATCTCCTTGTAGCGAAACCTAGCAAGCACTTAGAGAAATCGCAAGCAAGCACCAGACAGTTTGGCTGACTTGAGAGCAAGTTTAGCGTTCGGAGAAGGCTTCGGCTTCTCAATCTTCCCTGAGAGGACCATCGTCGCTGACAGTATTGATCTCGCTAGTGAAGTGATAGATCGAATGAGTAGCAAAGCTTGGGCGATATAGGACAAACTTATGCGAGAGAAGTAGATCGAGGTGAGATCAACCAGACCAATCAGAGTAGAGGACGGAAATTTGCCAAACTGATATGGAGGGTTAGGATGGTTCCGAGAAGCTCAGGTGAGGTTTCAAGTCCGGACTGGTGAAGAAAGTCGAATTGATGTAGCTGTTACTCGATAGATAGCTGGAAGGAAAACTAACGGGGGCGTATCATGACCGTCAAAATGCATAGCAGTGAATACTTAATCTGATGCTTCCAGCCCTAGATAACTTTGCACAGATTGGCTACACTCGGTATGGTAGCACTTGTCCGAGTTAACAACGTGCTGCCTCTGTTTAATTGTGGAGGAACTCCTAGAAGTCTTCTCTGCATTTATAACCTTATCTCTGTATGATGAGTACTCGTACATGACACACTCGTCTTGAGAACGGAGTGGTCCAGGTAAGGAAGAAAGGTGCAATACATCCAAAGCCGATATTCTAAAAGACGAAAGGGCGGTCGAAATACCACAATTGTAAAAACTTAAGATTAATTCCTGAGTCGGATGGTACGCGCAAGATTATATTTGTGCCCTGTGGAGTCTCTTTTACATTCATGCATCGAAAAGAAAACGCGCCTAAGGCGTGTGTTGTCGCGGCAACAGGCGCTTTTCCCAAACTCAGCTCAAGACAACAACGCCATCACCGACACTTTCTCCGAAGCTGTCACACGATTGCGAGGAACTCCGTGGGATCTATGAAGCATCAGCTCTCAAGATTTCATCCTTTGCCCGGCGCGTGGGAATACTAACGCACCTCAGCTACCTCATACCTTGTCTAGCTACACGCGCATGAAAGCAGGCCACTATGGCAACGACAGACGGAGCATCCTCAATCTCAGTCACTATACGAGTCCGTCCTTTCACTCTTCGTGAAGCAGCACAATTGACTAAATGCGACGACGGTCCCCTGTTTCTCGGCGATGGCTCGCTCGCGGCTGTTCCAACACCTAAGCTCATGGGAAAGGGCCTCCGGCCAGTGATTAAGGTGGTAGATGATAAATGCCTGTACGGCGATGCAGTCCTCCTTCCGCGCCCGTCGGCTCTGCTAATCTATTGCAGAGTCTTTGATCCACCAGAGGATAACCCAGTCCAGCGCTTTTCGAAATCTGTTGTGCCCAATGGCAAGAGATTCAAAGACCAGACATTTGGTTTCGATAGAATTTTTGATGAGAATACCACGCAAGGCGATGTCTATGAGGCCACGACAAAAAACCTGCTAGACAGTGTGTTGGATGGCTACAACGCGACGGTCTTTGCGTATGGTGCTACGGGATGTGGAAAGACGCATACCATTACTGGAACAGCACAACAGCCGGGCATAATCTTTCTGACAATGCAAGAACTCTTTGAGCGTATATCGGAGCATACGGAGGATAAGGTTACAGAAATCTCTCTGTCGTATCTGGAAATCTACAATGAGACGATCCGTGACTTGCTGGTGCCGGGAGGTAGCAAAGCTGGTCTGATGCTGCGAGAAGATGCTAATCAAGCCGTCTCGGTTGCTGGTTTGTCAAGCCATCATCCTCAAAACGTACAGGAAGTCATGGACATGATTATGAGAGGGAATGAGTACCGTACAATGTCCCCAACAGAAGCAAATGCTACTTCTTCGCGGTCACACGCCGTCCTTCAAATCAACGTCTCGCAGAAAGACCGAAACGCGGATGTCAACGAACCACACACTATGGCAACTTTAAGTATCATCGACCTTGCAGGGAGCGAACGCGCCAGCGCTACAAAAAATCGAGGTGAGAGATTGATCGAGGGTGCCAACATCAACAAGTCCCTGCTCGCTTTAGGAAGCTGCATCAATGCGCTTTGCGATCCGCGAAAGAAGAACCATGTGCCATACCGTAACTCGAAGCTCACAAGGCTTCTAAAGTTCTCTCTTGGCGGTAATTGCAAGACTGTCATGGTTGTTTGTGTCAGTCCCTCGAGTCAGCATTTCGACGAGACTCAAAATACCTTGCGATACGCAAATCGAGCAAAGAACATCCAAACAAAGGTGACAAGGAATGTGTATAACGTCAATCGCCACGTCAAGGACTTCTTGGTCAAGATCGACGAGCAGATGGCCTTGATAAAAGAGCTAAGGCAGCAGCAGAAGGACTACGAGGCATCAGCGTTTCTGAAATTTAAGAAACAAGGCGAGAAGAGAGAACTGATTGCAAGAGAAGGCGTCGCCAGGATACGGAATGCTTACGACCACTCAGCTGCCGAGAGACAAGAGAAGCTGGGCAATATGAGGAAGCTAAGACAGATTAAACGGAGGATTGCGATGGTCTCATCCTGGGTCGCTGCATTTGATCATGTCTGTGATGCACGCGAGGAAGAGGAAACACTGGGGAATCTAGTAGCCATGCGCAAAACGGCTCAAGGCACCTTAGTCGAGCTAGAAGGAAGCAGACAACAGTACCATCAGCGACTTGCAAAGAGCAATTGGGAGCGAGCAATTGACTCGGCACTTCAGAACAGCGTAAGGCAGCTGACAGATGTCGATGGTGGCGGGGATGGTGTGGATGTTGCCAGTTTGGAAAGAGAGGCGGAGCTGTTGAAGTCCAACACCGAGCGGGAGGCTTTGTTGGCCGTTGCAGAGCAAGAGAAGGCAGGAGACGCAGCTATTGTCCAGGTACTACTTCAAGCCCACTTCGAGACTCTTGCGGCTATCAACAGTATCCTCGAGATGGATGAGCATGAGGCGGTTAGAGTGGCCAAGAGTATCCTGGGTAGAATGCTCAGCACATGTACGAATGCAACGTCACATGTGGTCAAGCCAGATGGAAGTATAGCACCAGTAGAAGCGTTCCCGCCTACCCGTTATGGTACACCCAAGAGGAAGAAACACATCAATCTGCTAGGAAGTCCGCCACTAAAGCCGACCATGGCTGCTGTCCTTGTTAACGCTCCTCAACTGAGCTCAACTCCTGCGAAAGCCTCACCAAAGCGACGAAAAGTTGGAGTGGGAAAGAAAAGTGTGTCTTTCACACCGAAGAAGAGAACGCCATTGAAAGGTACCAAACGAGGTGTGCGCTGGCGAGATGACACCGAAGATGGAACGCTGGCAGAGTTCGAAAAGACGCCTAAGAAGATAGATTCGACCCCAGAGGCATCCTCGTCCGAGTCTACAGCAGCAGGAGTTGCTCCGATGATGCCACCTCCTCTCCCGGTACCTGACATTCCGACGGACTCGAATGACTCTTCACCCATCTCTGCGCCACCAATACCTTCTTTGAACATGAAATCGAAGAATAACCGCTTCAAAGCTGGATTTCTTGCGAAGAAGACCGATGGCTCCCCTCTACCACCAACTCTGACGAGCTTTTCATCAGGCTCTGATCATTCTCCCTTACGAGACCTCGAACCAAGCAAGGCTTCGAATCGCTCTGCTCTTCAATTCGTTGAGAACGCGCCGAGCGACGTGACTCCCGATGGGAGCTGCCACACTTCATCCTCGGACACAGAAGAGAAGTGGAGAGGAGATCGAAATGATGCGATGAAGATCAAATCAGCATTAAAGCGTGCCTCTTCAGGCCATGTTGTGTTCGCGAATTCTTCGAGCACCACAGCGCGGGGCCAGCGAAGACGAAGCCCGACAGGTGCAACATCAGGAAGTCCACCCAGTGAAAACACAATGTTTACAGCCTCTCATGCTCGACGGATGGTGAAGAGTGAGAAGGAGAACGACTGGAAAGCAAATGTCCTGAGCCCTAGGACGGCCCCAGTGGTTAAAAGCGGGGTTCAGAGACGTACTACACTGGGCGAGAGTCGACCGAAAGATGCGGGGTTAGCTGGTCGTGAGGCTGTAAGACTGAGCAGTGTGGTGACGGGTAGTGGAGGGGGCCAAAGAGGTAGTCTGATGGTAACTGGTAAAGGTAGCTGGAGATGAGGTCGTCTATCAGGACAGAAGAGGCTTCATTGCCATTCCGTCATCGCAAGGCGTTGCGGCATACGGTTCTTCTACTATACGATACACTGGGAAGTGTCAGACACGAGGCGTCAATTCTTAGTTCTTTCTCGTTTCCAGTCATACTGCTTCGAGCATCATCGATGCCTTAGTAAAACTTGCTTTGGCGTTTGCCTAGGTCTGCCTCCTCAGGCATCATCTGTGGTGGCTGTACATTATCGTTGTTCCGTCTCTAAATGCACTTGGAAATAACCAACGTTCAGTGCAGAAACATATCAACATCGCTTGCTTGGACTAGTTGTTAAAGCGGGAGAAGTCATCTGTGCCTCTATGCTCCGTAATCACCGTCCAGCAGTCGTCAACAGCGCGGGAGCGATCTGATATCGGATACGATATTAATGTGTACCTTTACTCCAACATTCTGTTACGCCCTCTACTGAATACACCCTGCCCTCAGAACGCGCCATTTGCAATGAGGCAGAAACACCTTATCAGACGGTATGCGGACATGTGTTTTTTGGTAGGTGTATCAAGTTCTGGCTGGCGGAGGCAGGGAAGAGTGTCCGCTTTGTCAAAATGATATGGAGATCCCCGATTGGGTATCATGGAATCTGCATGGCGAATCTCGGAGGCAAGAGTACAATGATATGTTGCTGGTGATGATGGATTACCTTATCCACAGCCTTCGAGGTCTTGCCGCATGGAAGTCATTTGCTTTTTGGCTTAAATTCCGACCGCTACCAAATGTCGAAAACACTCCGCCGCCCGTTTCCTTCGTCGAAAGCATTCACCGCTTCCCCGTCCATGATTCCGTGAATATAACATTCACCGACCAGTAAGTGATGATGCTCTTCTTCCCGAAGGATAAACGGCGTCTGACCTCCCGACAGGATGCAGACTATGTCTCCAGGCTCAGTGTACGACGGCACAATACCAACGTATCCGCTTGAAGTCTTGATCAGTCTGCGACCGCACGTCATCTTGTTCACGATATTGGGGTTCTGGAAAACGGAGCTCGAGTATTCCCCGTCAACCCGCTCAGGCCATGTGATGGACGCTCCACGGTAGGAAAATCTCGCATTGTCTTCCTCGACGTCAGCACGGAGCGTGTGCTGGAACGCATTCAACCGCGTTCCGCCGCCGATGTATTCAAGGCTATCATCTGCAAGAGCTGTGCAAGCCCAGTCGTGAGCCACATCCTCATCGGAGGTTCCTGTCCTAGCCTTTGCGGCCTGGGAAACATCATCAAACATGAAGCCCTCAATCCGAAGAACGCGGTGATCTGGGCTGAATTGGGCTCTGGCAACGGAGCCCTTGTTGGCGTTGTAAACCTTGCTATAAAACCCTCCAGGTCGAAGGGGTCGCTTGCAGAGATGCCATCGGCGAGGATTGCTGCTCCAATCTGGCACCCATGAAGGCAGTCCAAACGTGTTACTATCCATATCACAGAATCCTAGGACGTCCAGTGTTCGATCGCGATTGATCAAGTGCATAGCCAAGTCAACGTATATCTCATCGGTAGGTCGGGAGTAGTCAGGTCGCAAACCCCTGTCTTGGTCATCCACTGCGGCTGCGAGAATGGAATATACCTTATCCTTTGCATCGGTAGCACTATAGGAACGAGCAAGACGCAGCAATGTCAACAGGTCCAGGTCACCTTCGCTTTTTGGGTCGTGCCTTTGGCTCTGAATTGCCATCAGAATCTCTAGCTTCAGACTATAAATCGGCGTAAAGGTTCCAGGATCTATTCTCGCAGCCTTGGAAAAATAATGATGGGCGAGTTCGAAGAAGCCCAGAAGGAGACGCTGCCGTCCACACCATGCAGAGGTTGTCCAGGCTGATTTGGCCGTTGTTGCTTCTTCTATGATCCATGCTCTCCGCCACCAAGGACGATGCAGCAACTTTTGAAGAGGAATCCATGGGGTAGAATCAAGAGGCCGATCAGGCGATGTGCACCACACACTGTTCGGGGCAAACGTCTTGAGTGCTTCAACTTCGTCCCTAGGCTAAGATCTATAATACCAGGGCTGATGAAGCCGCCGTAAGGCCACCTATGATTTCGAATTAAAGGGTTTGTTCGGTGGCTGAAGGGCCAAGCAGATTGATTTTTGCAAGATGAACAATTGCGCGGATTGCGATATCGCTGTCATCAGCAGCAGATCCAAGCCAGATTATGACTTCTTGGGCTTGGGTATAGATCTCCTTCATCCTGGATACTTGTTGACTACGCTCTGTAACATCGCTTTGGCTTATGCACAGTGCATCAATCCAATAGTAGTTCGGTTTGTCAGGGCGGCCATAGTTCGATAGCCAGACTATGAGCCGCAAGGCCAGTCGATATATCCATTGTTTCCATGATGGTTTGCAATTGTGTTCTGTATTCTCACCATGATCACAGAATATTGCCAAGAGCGTATCTATCCAGTGGTCAACTGACGTCTCTGCATCCGGACGGGCATGTTGCAAGAACGATCCAAGATTCTCTGTAATCCTTACTTCCTGCCCATTCAACAGCAAGGATCTGGTAGTTGTAGGATCGCCCCACGTGTAGGATAATGCCAAATAAGGTGGGCAGTCATCAAAAGAGAAATGCTCAATCTCGCATGACAGCGGACTTTCTCCCGGAAGTATACGCAGTAGACGAATCTCCTCCAACTGAGTCTTGAGCGGCAGATGGTTGAAATTCAATTTTTGAGTATCCATGTGTAATGAGTAGCAAGGACTTGGCTTGCAATTGATGACGGAATCATGACTGTGTAAGATTTTCACCTTGAGATCAAGTCAACAGGGACAGTGGGTGAGATGGCCTTGGTGTTATGAGGATGACTGATCTAAAGCGCCAGCCCAGTTCCATGATGCCTGGTTGACAATTCCATAGCCATATGTGATTAGTAGGTCTGTCTCATCTGTGATGGCTGTCAGTGCAAATACATGTCAACAAATGCTTGCTTGGACCAGCGACGGAGCGTGAGGAATCATTAGCATCTCGATGCTCCGTAATCATCTTAAAGCAGTCGTCGCAGCGTAAGACGCATTTGCAGCGAAGACTTAGGATAATGAAATCGTTGATAACGAATAAATACTCCTTGGAGCGGATGTGAAATACTTCCAGCCAATGAACATCCCCACCGCGCCACTAGCGAGGATTTGTCAACCCCACTATCGATAACGCCAATGAAGTGAGCATTGATTCCATATCAACGACACCGGGTAGAAAAGACCTCAATATCTACCCACTTCTACGCCGTCATCTCGTCTTCATAACACACCGCTGCCCTCTATTCAAACCTCAATCTGAAGCTCTCACCAATCCAACTCGTCCTCTCAATCGCCATTCTCCTAATGGCCGCCACAATGCCGACATTCTTAAACCGCCTCTTCCGCCCCTTCACCTCCAGTACTCGCATGGGTCTCAACCCCGAAGGCGGCGCTCAAGCTTTCCCAGAAGGCAGCCAGAAGGCCACCGTCGCCGCTGGCTGTTTCTGGGGCGTTGAGCACCTGTACCGAAAGCAATTCGGCGGGAAGGGGTTGCTGGATGCGAGGGTGGGGTATATCGGTGGCGACACCAAGAGCCCGAGTTATAGAAGTGTTTGCTCGGGGCGGACTGGTCGTAAGTTTTCACTCTCTCTTAGGAGTTGCAGCCAAGCACCAAATACTAAGGTCTTTCGATCAACAAGACGCCGAGGCGCTCCAAGTAACCTTTGACCCGAACCAAGTCACATACCACCAACTCCTCGAGTTCTTCTACAAAATGCACGACCCCACGACCAAAGACCGGCAAGGGGGCGACTCCGGCACGCAGTACCGCAGCGCGATCTTCTACCATGACGAGGAGCAGGAGAAGACGGCCAAGGAGATCACGGAGAAGGTGCAGAAGGAGTGGTGGAGGGCGGGGAAGATTACGACGCAGCTTTTGCCGGCTGGTGAGTGGTGGGATGCGGAGACTTATCATCAGTTGTATTTGGATAAAAACCCGGGGGGATATGAGTGTCCTGCGCAGTAAGTTTGTGAGTTGAGATGAGGTGGTGGGTGCGGTGCTGACTTGGGTGCTAGTTATATTCGCTCGTTCCCGCCGCTTTCTTCGTAGGTCCTCATGTGGTGGTTGATTTCGGTGGCGATTCTCCGAAGTCTGTACTATAGACCATGATAGCACAATTGCAGTCTTATGTTGTGCTAGACTGTATTGTGATGGAGCCCGTTTCAATATCGCTGTTTGAATCCAGGAACGCTCAGGTGTAACCACTCGGGTCGAGGGCCTTGTCCTTCGTATACACTTCTATCATACTCTTTACTACTGTTGTGCTGGAGGTAGTACGCACTTACAGCCTAACCTATCAACCCCTAGTAACGATGTTGGTATCCCAACGAACCGCTGTCACAGCCCTAACGATGCTTACCAAAGGAACCAGCCAAAGAATTGTTCGCTCGAGACAAGTGATACTTGGCAATATAAAACACAACGGCTACTGCAGAAACAGCAGGTTCCCATTCTCGCAGAGAAGATTAAAATAATCACACACTCCTTTCTGCAATATATATTGTTGACTTCAAGCCACCTGCTGTCCCATGTTCGGCTTCGTTTGATCGACTTCGAACAGCTCATCATTGAGCATTCATCAGCCTTTAAGTCGGATTTCGTAGGACTTGCAGATTTCAGGAAATACCTTGCGGTGTTCTCCTTGCATGGGCCTGAGGAGTATATCATCTCGGAAGCGATCAAGGTTATGTCAAATGAGCCATTTGACTATCGGAGTGTTGATATCCAAGTGCGACTGCCAATCCCAGAGCTTGCAGAGTCTGGGCGCCGATGTCAATGACCTCTGTAGGTCGACAACTCGGTTTGAAGATGGCATAATACTATGCAAAGGACTGCGCCTTCTCACCAAAATACCAAGGCTCGGGATGTAGCCTTCAAAGAACATTTGATTAGTCTCTTGGCTCCGGAGAACGGCCGGCCAAGGAATGCCCAATAATTGGCTGTACTTTGTACAGCGGTCCAATAACGGCTAACGTTAGGCCTGACCGTCATTGCCAGCTGATCCTTCGGATAATGGCTGCTGCTAGCAGCGACGCGGATATCATGTATCAGAGTTTGGAATCCATTCGTCCGTGCGTCTTCATGCGTCCTGTAGTCTTCTCACTCCTTTTATGCTCTCTGGGCTATGGTGCGAGTCAAGAAGTCCGTATATGCATCGATTGGCACCTCATTTCTAGATAAGCCTATCCCGCAGCAGATGCAGGCTGCTGACCGTACTTCGTAACTTGTGCTGAGCGATATGAATTATCTTTTCAAACGCCTGGCTTCTCGGGCATAGTCGAGTTTGTCAGCGTGGACGACTCATATCCACTGTCCGAAGCGCTGGTCATAGTTTTGGGCGGTAGCCGCACCTCGCTTGCTCCGGTCACTCGTTTGATGTGATCGAATAGCGCCCAGATAGGGGTATAATAAGTCATCTGTGTGAAGGGATTATATCCCAGAATTTGGCCCAGGAGTGCACCAGTCTCGGTGAAAATCCAAGCGCCCGAGTCTCCTGAAACCCCAAGGCCGACGCCGTTCCTTGGTGCGAAACACCACTCAAAAGAGGGCTTCATCCCGCCAACGGTAGCTAAGACGGGCCACCGAGAAAGATGGCCATCTGCGAGTCCACTCTCACAACCTCGGCCATGTATGCGAGACAGTCCTCCAATTTGGTTTGGGTCGAGTTCCGAGCAGTAAGACATCAGATCATCGAAATCCTGTTGAGATATGACGGCCGTCTCAGCTTCCGTAGCGCCATCTCGAAGCCACTGCCGCCCTTCCATAAAGGGAGATGTGTCGCCAACGGTGTTCGCCCCAATGCGGTTGGCAGTCAAGTTGCCAATCAGAAGCCAATCCATCTGCGCTAGCTGTGAGAAATGGAAGGGACAGCTGGTGGAAGGATTATCCTTACCTGAAGATCAAGGTCTTCAGCGATACATAACCCAGACGAGTGTATGGCCTCGCCAAATCGTGAGGGTGAGCTTTCCAAGCTATAAGCCGCTTTGATCAAATTTCCATGTTCTACGTTTCCGCATCTCCTATTTCGTCCCATCGTTCGAGTACGTTCCAGCAATCTTGAGAGTTCATTCTCGTAGTCCCTTTTAGCCGAAGAACGGATGTCCACTGCCGTTGCTCTACCATGGACGGTATATATGCCGTTGCAAACGCCTGGTGTGGGTTCTCGAAAGCATTTAGAAGCTGCTAATCGGCCCTCAAGGCAATCGGCACTTCCAGCATCTTCGTCCTCAATATGTAGAAGATGATGCGATGTTAGGGCGTAGCGTTCCCACCTCTCTCCATATCTCAGCTCTATATAACCACCTAGGGAGACCCGAGCTGCTTCAAGAGCAGCAAGACCTTGAACTCCGATGGAAGCCCCACAATCCGGCCGAAGCATATGATGGCCATAGAGAGCTGGACCAAATTGAAAAGCACGAGCAAGCTGGTTGCATGTTCCAGTAGCGTCCGAAGAGGTGCTGTCAGCCCCATCGAGATAATTTTCGTCACCGCCAGATCTTTGAATGTAGCCTTCACGATAAGATAGGGAAACCCAAGTGGGCGGATGATGTCCTCAAGTCTAGTTCTTTGAAGTCTCCCAGGATATTGACAAGTGACACAAACAGTTGGTGTGTCGCCCTGGGCAAGTAACTCTACGGACCCCATATTTTGCGGTCCCATAATCTCAGAATAATGCCTCCGAATCAAAGATAAGATGACTTTCCACTCCGCCAGAGCCATGTGATTCCTGGGTAAGACGTTGAACCGACGAGTCTTATCCGTATTACGACTGTCAATGTGCTGAGCTGGTAATTGAGCGAACTCAGTGTCTGCCTTCGAATCATCAGGTCGTATTTTGTTGATTCCCAAATAAGTCACCACTGGCGTGGAGTCAGCTAGTTCAGCATCAACTGCGGGGTCTAGTTCGCCAGTGTGTACATCTTGATGTTTGTTAGTCTCTACAGGCAAGACAGTCGGGTCTCTGTCTACGTTGTCTTGATCCATATCGAAGAGTCCCTCTTCCGGGTACCAGGTCCACAAGGGAAGGCCCGGAGTATCCTCAACTGAAGCAGATATCCTTGACCGGCCTGCTACAGAAGATGCTTGGCTGCTTGCAATTTCAAATCCACCGTGTCCACCACCGGCGGCCGACATAAGCCGCGACAAGTTCGACATCGAATTACGCACGACGGACGCAGCATGATGATGTTGAAGAATCGATTCATCATACTTTATGAAACTGTCTTCGAGCGATATCTGCAAGTCTTCATCGGTATCTTGTGGCACTGTACTATCACTTGTTGTATCATCACCAGATTCCCAAGAGGTCTCTGATAACGCTTTTAGAAGTTTGCGCTTGCTGGAGTTCCCAGCTCGATTTGAGTTTTTGGGAAGATTTTGCCCGTGATAAGAACGCAAATGCTCTATGAGGTGGTCTTTGCGAGCAAATGCGTGGTCTCCCTTCCTCGAGCATCTCAGTTGCGGGCAATCGAAGCGCTCAAGATTTGCCCTATGCACGGTCCGATAGTGTCGTGCTAGATCTCCAGCCCTCCAGAAAGTAGCGTCAGAAGTGCAACCGGGGTCAAGACACACAAGCCGAGGGCTTTGTGAACTCTGTCAGTACATGGTGCAGAAATGAATGGTGAAGCTTACTGTCTCTTGGACTTGTCAAGCGCAACATCATGTGAGCTACTGGAACGATTTGTATCAACAGAAGACTCTTGTGTATACTCTAGCTTAGATCCTTGTTCGGACTTATGCTCGTGCTCTTGGTCTGCATCTGATGAAGTGCTAGAAATGCTGCTCGCATACTTGAGACTTGATGGGCCACTGCTGTAGACGCTTCGGTCAGTGTCTTCCGAGAAATTAGAGCCGGCCCTTGACCCGTGAACTTGGCTGGCTTCATCCTTAGACATCTAATGAACGTGACTTGGTAGTAAGAGCGGCGTTGACTGAACGAAGACGTCGCTTTTGGAACCTTCGCTGGGAGCTATTGTAAGGTTATGAGTTAATCACCGACTTTCGCCTGGGAGTTGTTCCTAGCTCAAAGGCAATGATATGGAAAGTTTATCAAGTGCAAACAGAAATTGATAAAGAGAAGCAGGCTTTCAGTACTGTAGATCAAGGTCGATCACACAAGGCACCGACAAGGCAACCACACAGCGGTACTGTGACCAATCAGACGACGTATGAAACACATTTCGCAAAGCTTGTAACCTCGTATGCCAGAAGATAGTAAAGTTAACTTAGAGACCAACGAGGCTCAGATGCATAAGGTGAAGACTCCAATAATGTCACACAGTGGAGCGCATCGTCGTAAGACCAGGCGGTCGCTCAGCCGCGCCATAACTGTCACCAAAGATTCCTCGAAATTGCGAACCGTGTAGCAACGAGAGATCCGTAGAGACCTTGGAGTAGTAGTACTTACCGTGCGCATCTTTGCGATTTGCAATGCTCGACTGTTTGAAAGGAGGCTCCATTCGTCGGCGAAATGATTCAGCGGCACCGAAGCTCGGCCTTGGCTTTTGGTCTTGTCCCGGTTATCGTCGGCGGCCTTTAACTGATGACCAGCACCTCATGACGAGACCTTAAAAACCCTCCATCATGAGATTAGCCGTTCATTCTCGTAGATCCTACAATCCTCACTCTGCCTATCGGTCCCCCGTTGAAGATCAATTCACGATCCTGTCTACATCACAATGCATCTCCAGATAAAGCAGCCATGGCTGCTTTCGAGCAGTAGAGTCTTCATTACTAGCGTGTCAACAGCACAGTGTACTGGTCGGACCCACTGTGGTAGTCATTCTACTGTCACTACAGCATCAGACTCTATGCCAGCTACACGAAGTCCTCCACCGGCAAACCATATGCCTTCCAAGACGCCCCTGTCCATACTTCCCTTTTCGGCGCTCATCCGCTCCTTCCTCATCACCGGCATATCATCTTCTCCTCTCCTCCTTCGACCTGCCATGTCCATACTCTCCTATCTTGCGTATTCCCAGTCACCTGTTCTCAATCCGGACCGCAACCCTTTGCTTCGCTATCTCCTTAAGAAGACCTTCTACACACAATTCTGTGCGGGGGAAACGCAAGAAGAGATTAAAAGGACAGTGAGAAATATTAAAGAGCTTGGGTATAAGGGTGTAATACTTGGGTATGCAAAGGAAGTGGTCATGAACTCTGGCGAAGCAAAGAACGTGGAGAGCAAGGCAATTAAGTGCTCTGCAGAGACAAATAGCGAAGTCGAATTTTGGAAGAAAGGGACAATGGAGACGATACTTTTGGCAGAGGAGGGTGACTTTGTAGCTTTGAAGTATGCCGCAATGTCCGACCATCTTCGTGCTAAGCGTTAATGATACAGGTTTACTGGTGCAGGCCAGAAGGCTCTAGACCACCTGTCAAAAGCTCTTCCCCCACATCCTTTTCTAGAACAGGCCATTGTCACCATATGTGACCTTGCAGAGAAGAGGAACGTCCCACTTCTCTTTGATGCGGAACAACAGGCTGTGCAGCTTGGTATTGATGCGTGGACTCTTGATTTCCAACGAAGATATAACAATCGCAGTCCAGGTAAAGCTGTGGTGTACGGAACATATCAGGCATATCTCAGAGCTACCCCAGCGGTGCTTGCAAAGCATTTAGCCGCCGCTCACAGGAATCATTTCACTCTGGGTGTTAAGCTCGTGCGCGGAGCGTATCTCGGAAGCGATCCAAGGCATCTAATATGGTCTCAGAAGGAAGACACGGATACAGCGTATGATGGTATTGCCGCGAGCTTGATGAAGAGAAGTTATGGTGAAGTGCTTAGGCCGCTGCATGGCCAAGGTAACGACGAATTCCCGGACGTGAACCTCGTGTTAGCTTCCCATAACCATTCTTCCGTGAAGAAAGCGCAAATCATCCGCAATGAACAGGTCCAGAAACGTCAGGAGAGGATAGATATAGTGTACGGTCAACTTCTAGGCATGGCGGACGAACTGAGCTGTGAGCTTCTGCAAGGTGACAAAGCAGCGTCTCAAGAGAACGAGAAGGGCTTGGCAGTATCCGCAGCTGTAGACATACCAAGAGTGTATAAGTACATGGTGTGGGGCACGGTAGGAGAGTGCATGAAGTACTTATTAAGAAGAGCAGAAGAGAATAAAGATGCGGTGGTGCGTACAAAGGAGGGTCGTCGCGCGCTGAGCGTGGAGCTATGGCGAAGGGTCAGAGCAACCATGAACAGATCGTAAACCTCAACACCATAATAACACATCCACATCCACGAATCTGACTACTCTTGTCACCACAACTTACCTTTGCAATTTTTTTCCCGTCCACGGTGCACGTCACTACTGAAGGCATGCCAGTACGCTTCGAGGGTCCTCAAGCTCATTGGAAGTACGTTGCCAAACAGACTTTGAAGGTAGTAGGTGTAGCGGCTGCCAACGCGGTGCCGATCTACTACATAAGTAAGAACGTTGAGAATCCACCCGAGGACGTCAAGAGAGTAATCGCCGAGCATAGCATCGGTGGGACGCGCTAGGTCAGTGAGCTACGATCTCGCCGTTTCTTATATCTCTCTTTTAACTTCCGAATCCTCGAATGTAAAATCTGATGCCGTTGAAAGTCTCCACCTAGTCATGGCAGCCCATGAAAAGATAGATGATATCTGCACCAACTTCCAGAACGCACTGGTATATCTTCAGCGCGTGACGGAGCAGGTCAGTCTACCTTCCGATCTCGTCGAGGTCTTCCTAACGTACGAGAACAGCTCCGCATAGTGTCTCCCGAGCAGGCGAACGAGGTGGCGAAATCCATCAACGAGATCACGACCATCGTAATGGATGCTGCGGTAGAGTTTGACCTCTTAGAGAATCCACAGATCTCTCCATCGGCCAGCGCGAAGCCTGCACCTTCGTTTCCAGCAACTCTCGATCCATTTAGGCCAATCTACACCCCAGTCTTTCCTCCAGGTTTAGGGTACGACAGCGCCGAAGCTCTTGAATATGCTGCCCAAGGGTATACACTAGTCGGGCGTGGGTTTGGCTATAATCCACCGTTGGTCCCCCAGGATGGCGCGCCGACTTCTCGTCCTTCGATTGATTCGGCTGTCCTCACGACAGTTTCGAGTCGTCCACATACCAGAGAAGCCGCTACGCCGCAGTTACCTCGCTTTTCTGGTTTTACGGCCACCAGCGAGTTCCCGGCTCTTGGTGCCCCTGCAAATACCACGAAGGGTGGTTTAACAAGTACCGAGTACGACATGCTCATAGGGTCTCCAGTTCCCATTCAGCCAGGACAGTCTGTTTCGGGTATGCCAGCTGCGCAGATACTCAATACTGAGCACTTCCAGGAGGTTGCGGACCCTGAAGGCCAGAGAGCCAAGATCACCTGGGCAAAGGTAGCGGCTACTCCAGCTCCACGAGCAAATGAAGAGGAGTCGGAGAGTGTTTGTGGCTCTACCAACAACGTACGAGCGACGAGCATCATTGGTCCTACGAATCCAAACATGGATGAACCATTTGCCGAGCAGCAACGAGTCGTCTGGATCAGAGGTTGTTCTACACTCACAACCTTGAGATTCATCTCGGAAAAAATCCACGAAGGTCCGTTAGTGTCCATCCTCTTCGATGCTGATCCCATGAATCCGGAAGATCAAGGTGCTCGTGCTGCTTGTGTCATCTTTCACCAGGCTCTGCATGCTTCCCAATTCGTGGAAGACAATCACGATATGATGAAGCGACTGGGATGTTGCCGATATGGTCCAGGATATTCTATTGAGCCCGGCTTTTCGTGGCCAGCAGACGACGAGATCCGCGCTATGGACCCAAGTCAGCGTCAGCGACGCCGTCTGACGTTCTCTGGCCAGGCACTGTTCTTGCGTGTTCCACGAATGAAATTCGAGGTGGATGTGAAGAACATTGCAGGGAAACATAATGTGGAGCTCATCTGGCTCTACAATGTGGGCAACGCAACAGTTGTGCTCGCAAGTGTGAGGGTAGCAAGGACCGTTCGTGAGAAGTTTGTATCCAAATCCAGAGGGTCTGGACCGTACAAGGGTGCTGTGATCACGTTCTCGGCGGATCCTTGTGAGACAGAGATGAGTTTGCATACGCAAATGCGGGACTGATTGGTCGTTTGAAGGACTTGGTGAGAGTAATTGACAAACAAATAAGTGAATGAAGCGCCGAGCTCCTGATGTACGTGTCTGGGAGTTGGCTCAGAGACTCTGGTCTCATGTTTGTTTCTGCACCCTGTTGAGCCGATGATCAATTTTTTGATACAAAAGCTTAATGATGCTTTTCCTACTATCAAGTATCTTCCGGGAAAGACATTCATCTGTATGTCAGAGGCCTAACAGAATGTCACAAGAGCGGTATAAACATGAGCAGGTGCGTACAAAAAGGATTGACATTAGGAATGTCAGAGATGAAGTGTGCTGGCAAAGCAGAACACCAACGCTTATTCTCAACAACTTCAAATGGATTTGAGTTCTTCAAGAAAAGGATTATTGCACAGATGTTGAACAGACGTCATGTAATTGAGAGTCATGTACTCACCCACACTGAGTGTCTGTAAATGTTTCTCAGGCTATCACATTCATCTGAGCATCATTAACCGCCGCGAGACTGGATGTGGAGGATCTTGCTCAGCACAAGCATACATACTAACCTGTACCGGCTGTCATGAGACAAGTTCCCATCATCATGAGTAAGAGAACCTGGTGAACAGGTCATTGAGCAGGAGACATCACCACCCCCTGATGACCGTGGAGAAAGAATACACCTGCTGACTAATGTGCCACGCTAACCTCATTGAACCGCAGCACTTACCTGACCTTGGCTTGTCTGGTCTTGCACTATGCAAACGTTTGATACAAGATCCTTGAGAGGAACTATCGATTGCAATAATATACATACTCGTTTTCCATCTGAAGAATACAACCAAAGGAAGCTGACTATTGTTTGAATGCCTCCCGAGAGGTAGACACACACCATACTACCTGCAGCCTGAATTTGATAGTATGGCTTTGGAGGACCATCTTCACCTTGAACGCTCATCCTTATAAGTTCCAGCGAGACGTGTATATAGATGCGTACAAGATAGGCAGGATTTCTTATAAGTTTCTTTTACAGCCAGTACACAGCCGGCGCTCATACTGAATGTCATGGCATTGTTCCGCCATTGCAATCTCAGACTTCTTCATCATGTTTGAAGGGACACCATATTCCTCCTTGATTTATCTGTTGATATGTCCCTTCCAGTATTTCATCTCCACAGCGGGGGCACATTCAACCACATTACTTGTGATCAATGCTCCCGGTGACAGCCGCGCAATGGTTGTCTATACTAACTCATTCACTACCGTTGACCTCTGTGGTCCTCTCACAGAAGCTGGGCGATCAGATGCGAACTCCGCCTTCTCTAGGCCTTTCGAACTGTAGCGCAGATTGGCTGATGGAACAGGAAGCAGATTACGGCGTTCTCTTTCCAATTCGCCAACTGTCACCGATATGCCTCATCGAAATCCAGCCTTGCAGAATCATTTTTCATACCACTCCGAATCATAACTTAGTATCAATAAATGCACCACCCAAAACAGACCGATATTTCGGAGGGCATCTGGCTTCCCTAAGCCCTACAGGTTTTCGATCGGCTGCTTGACTTCTTGCTGTACTGCGGTTCCAACAGACAGCGACCATCCACATGGCACACGTGTAACCCCTCCATCTCTGCTACCATGTCTTCAACTCATGCAGATCTTTGCGGGCATCACGTGGGTGAAGGCCTGAAATCACCGTTCCTCCGCGAGCCTGGTCCGAAATGACTCTGAGAAGGCCTCAGCATGTTGAGCAATATCGTTGACTAGTGTCACTAACTGCCATTTGAACTTACAATTCTGTGGACAGCGTAAAAAACTACCGTCCAAGGACCTGCCAGGCCGTTTGTAGTCGGGCGAAAGAGTTACTGTTGCTGGGCATGCTAGTCACAAGCCCTAGAAGTCACTAGTTCCTTTAGAGTCTCTGGAATCTCAGAACAAAAAGAAGGTTCAGCGCCCTTGGTCTGGATGACCATTTGACCGAAGCTGTCTGCATTGGGTGTATGAGTACTGACAGCGAATGTTTTTCTGCTCTCGTTGGACTTTGCATTGTGTGACAGAGTCACTACACGCAGTGTTAATGATGGACTCAACGTGCGCCTATGCTGGGTTGTTTACGGCGGTCAAAGGCAAGAGCTAGACCCTTCAGTTTCTCTCTACTACCTCTTCCACCAGTGTATTATCAGGAGCGAGACCCCTTTCTGATCATGTCTTGTGTGGAGGATTCGATCAGATGTTGAGCTTAGCATTTTTCTATGGACATAATATTCAACCGAGACCGTGTCATGATCTTCTCTATTCAAGCTTTTGTGTGCATTAAGAAAGCGTTCGAGAAAAGATTATGCTTTTGCGGGCGCTGGCACCAATTCCCCGTATCCATCGTCAATCATCAGATGTTCCATTACATCTCCAATTCCACCACTCGCACTCAAGGATGGCCATGTGGCATACGATGTCCACCTTCGTCATTAGTGGCCTCTCCGCCGCTTGCTCTTCCCCCCACGCGACCACCACCACCCCTCTCATCCTCACTCTGGCTCGCACTCTCCGTATCCCCGGTCGCCTCACTTCTCAACTTATCGGCCTTATGCTTCAACACTCTCGCTTCCTCCGCCGCTTTCTGCGCTCGGATCTGCTTCTTCCACATGCTCGCATATCTTCCTTTGAGGGCCAAGAGCTCCTCGTGGCTACCGCTCTCTGCAACCTTGCCAGCATGCAGCACGAGAATTTGGTCTGCTGTCGTGATGGTAGAGAGACGGTGCGCAATCACGAGCATGGTGCGGCCTTGAGAAAGCGTAGCGAGTGCAGTCTGGATGTGCTGCTCGGTTTCGGTATCAAGGGCGGCGGTGGCTTCGTCAAGCAAGATGATGCGCGGATTCTTGAGGATTGTACGGGCGATAGCTACGCGCTGCTTTTCGCCACCCGATAGCCTTAGTCCACGTTCGCCAACCTTGGTCTGATATCCATCTGGGAAGCCGAGGATCTTCTCATGTATACTTGCCGCGCGACAGGCGTCGAACACGTCCTCATCGGAGCAAGAAGGGTTCGCGTATTTGAGGTTGTACATTAGGGTTTCATTGAAGAGAACCGTGTCTTGTGGTACTACTCCAATGTGGCGACGAAGCGAATCAATAGTCACGTCTTTGACATCGTGAGCGTCGACTTGAATGCTTCCAACTTGAGTATTGTAGAAACGGAACAGAAGTCGAAAGACGGTGGACTTGCCACCACCGGACTCACCAACGAGCGCGGTAGTGGTACCAGGCGCGCAGCGAAAAGACAGACCTTGGAGGGCTGGCTTCCGGGCGTCGTAGGAGAACTTCACATCGTCGAACCTGATTTCGCCTTCACAGGATGGAAGCTCTTCTGCTGTAGGTTCATCGACCACTGTAGGACGTTCTTTGAATAATTCGAGCATGCGCTCAGAGTTGATCATGGCTGATTGTATAGATCGGTAAAAGGTCCCAAAGAAATTCAAAGGTCCTTGCAGTTGGGCCATATAGGTCAAGAGAGCCACGAAACGTCCAACTTTGCGTTGCCCGGTGGTGACCTGATAAGCTGCGATGAAGCAGGTGACAAGAAGACCAAGAGTAAAGACAAGGTTTTGGGTCACGTTCATGATATTGAGCGAAAACATAACTTTGTACTCAGACCCTTGGTAATCTTCCACGGCCCTGCGGTAGCGATCGAATTCGTAACGTTCGGCGTTGAAATACTTCACCGTCTCGTAGGACACCATGGAATCGTTCCTAATGACTTCAATCAGCAATTGTCGGGAACACCTAGGATATCGAGTTACATACTTGACAGCATCTTCTTGTCGACTGTAATTGACCATCTCCCTCCGGATCTCTGCCCGCCACTGAGCCATACGAATGGTGATATAGAGATAGCAGAAGGTCACAATTGCAACCACAAGAGCGTAGTATGCATCGAAAGCAATCAGAAAGTATGCAAACGCGACTCCAAGATCAATCAGCATCGGCAAGACCTGAAAGGTCACCTGCTCCAGGAATGTGTTGATCGAATTGCCTTTGCTCAGGGCTGAAAGTACCTCACCAGTTTTCTTCCCAAGGTGAAAGTCCAAGCTAAGACTGTGAACATGCTCAAACGAAGCAGTCGAAAGCTCCTTATAGGAGTATTGGCCAATTGGGATCCATAAGGTTGAGCGAAGCGCGCCTAGTAGACCTGTACTACCTTGGAGCAACCGGTAGAAGATGTAAAGACAAATTGGACCCCACGGTGTCTTCCAATTCGGACCATTCTCTCCGGACAGGATATCGGTGATCACACCAACCTGGTATGGAACTAGTACATTTACCACGCGCTGCAGCATAACGAGGCAGAAGCACACGATTACCACGATTTGTAAGTGCCGAGACTTGGCTGGCCAAAGATAGGGGAAGAAGAGGGAATACCCTTTGATGTACTCCCACCAGCTCTTCGAAGGCGCAGTCGTGGGTCTGCTCCAACCTGCTGCTGCAGGCTCCGAATGCGCTCCTTTCTGCTGTGAATGCATTGACCCATACGGATGGCCATTAGCGGTCCCATTTTCAGCTTGGCTCCCGTGGAGTAGACCCGTGGTTTCGCTCGGTCCCTCTGTAGTCTCCGAACCATCCTGGCGCGGCTTTGCATTGCGGAGCAAAACAAAGACCACGTAGAAAGCAGATAACGCCAGCAAGAGCAAGATCCGGACGAGGTCAGTGACGATCTCCACGATCTCCCACTCAGTAATACCCTTTCGTAACTTCCCTCCGGCTGGATTTCCTGCCTGTGGCTCATGGTGCGCCGAAGTATAGACCGCCAGAGATGCTCCTAGGAGAACGATCTCAAGGACAATAGCAACGACCCAGGTAGCCAGATGAGCAGCTGTAGGAGCGGGCTTTGTATCGATCAACGAGATTAGAAAGAGCGCGTACACAAAGAAGGAGGCAACCACGTAGATCTAGAGCAGTAAAATTCAGCAATGCCATCGTCAAATCGTTGGTAAGAGCAGGTTGCTTACGGCAACAGACTCCCCACACCACCAATTGTCTTCGCGCTTGTAGAGGGCATGGAATATGACGTTCGCAGCATTGCCTACAAACGTGACCACAATGCCCAGAGATAGCCAGTGAAAAACCAATTTCCTCCTTGGACTAAAGTCCAAAGCCTGCTTCTGAAGTTGCTCTTTCGCTGACGGTGCTGTGTTCCTGGGGAGCGGCTTTCCCCCTGGTCCTGTTTGGTCCGGACAAGCTGCAACCGTGGCGTCCTTGGACGCGGTGAGGACGCTATGTGCAGTAAAGGCAATAAGAAAGACAGCGAGGAGAATGATTGGATAGGAGAAGTGAGTGTAAAGGAGCACCTCCTGCGCTGCGGATTTTGAGACCCATGGCCGCGAGTCTATGGCAGACATTGGGCCACTCGTTTTCGTGAAGAGCGAGGGTACAAGGTTTCCTCCCTTCCTAGACCTTCCGCGTCAAGGAGTGTTCATGATCAGCGAGATATGACTGTCGCTCAATGTGAGTGTCGGGTTGGGATTTGTATCTGATAATGCAGGCTCGTGGCGTGCTTTAGGCTCGCCTATGGAGGGGTCGGCAGACCTGGACCGAGCCGAATCACAACGGAGCTCCCTTGCAGAGACACACCAGCACTCGAAAGCTTCATCAATAATCCCGTCCACAATTACGAATACCGTCGCTAATCTCGATCATTGCCGGAACTCTCCACATGGCAGGCAAATCATTGCGCAGCTCCAAACATGACAGATTTCTTTCGGCTTAATCCTCCACCTCCACCGCCTCCGCCTGCTCCTCCACTTCCGCCCCAGAGATATGCCAATCGAGCTACCAGCGCCCTGGTGAGGTTCGCTCAGCCATTCATCTATGGTTCGAGGCCACCGAGTGCCCAAGCAAATCGCCCAGAGGATCTTAGAGGGGAATTCCGCTCGAGTGCGCCGCGAAGCTCTAGGTGAGAGCAATCCTCTCCAAATATCCTCTCAAGCGAAGTCCCTGGGACAGAGGGTTTTTATGGTGCTCACAAATGTACTGATTCACTTTTCAAGTCCGTTGTCCTCCAAGACCACCGCTCACAAGACAGGCATACCCATCGCAGCTCTCGACATCTCTCCAAGGCGCACGCATGTCATCCTTGCTGGCCGAGAAATACTGAAGACCGTCCGGGTCTCCAGTGCGACATGTGCTGAGGAATGCAATCTTCGTTCCGCGATTATAGCTTATGCCTCTACACATACCCCGCTAGGGGGCGCTGTATCAGCAAAACATAAAGATCAGCTAGCTGCCAGCGATGTGAAGTGGTCCCATGGGAAGTTCGACAGTACAATTGCAACAGCTGCAGCCAATGGCAGGATTGTCGTGTATGACATCAATAGGACCGGTGTCGAGCTTGCTCGTCTACACGAGCACAATCGGCAGGTGCATAAGATTGCCTTCAATCCACATGAGGGCGCGCTGCTGCTGTCAGGAAGTCAAGACACCACTGTAAAATTATGGGATTTGCGGGCTATGTCGGGAGACCGGAGCGTCATGACCTGCCGAAGTATACACAAATACATTGGTAACAATGAAGGCGTACGTGATGTGAAATGGTCGCCAACAGATGGGGTCGAGTTCGCAACAGGTACGGACAACGGGGTCGTCCAGAGGTGGGACCTGCGAAAGGAGAACGCTCCGTTGCTCAAGATCAACGCTCATGACAAGACGTGTCATTCAATCGATTGGCATCCCGATGGCCGCCATCTCGCGAGTGGGTCAGCAGATAAGAACGTCAAAGTATGGGATTTCACATCCACGGACCGAAGACTGAAGCCCTCTTGGGAATTTCGAGCTCCGCAAGCTGTTCTGAACATACGTTGGCGCCCTCCGTGTTGGTCGAGCGAGACCCGCGGGCAAGGGAGCTGGCAGTGTACGCACCTGGCGACATCATACGATCAACGGGACCCGCGAGTACATCTTTGGGACTTTAGACGATCCAATATCCCGTTCCGCGAGTTTGACCGCTACAACAGTGCACCTACGGATTTGCTTTGGCATTCCGAAGATCTACTCTGGACAGTCGGCAATGAGGGTATGTTCACGCAGACTGACATTCACTTTGCACCTAAGGTGTTAGAGAGGCGGAGCCTGCACGCCTTCGATTGGTCGCCGAACGGCGACATCAACTTCTTCTCGCAGAAGAGACCTCAACGCCGTGGTTCAGGAATTGAAGATACTTCTGCGGATTTCCTCAGCAGCAGCAAAGGCAGAGATAGCAGTGGGGAGAAGATCAGTGGTAGTCAGAGCGCAACGGACGGAAGTATGGAGGAAGGCTTCGTGAATTCATCCTTTAAGAAACGCCATAGCAAGACCTCAAGCACAAGATCTTCGAAATCGTTAGGAAGCACTTCCCCATCTGCAAGCAACAATATGGCTGTCGTGAATCTCGATGAAGCGCTGAATCAAAATGGCGTATACGAACCCTCTCCTACCATAGTATGGTGTCACGTTGTTGGTACTTTCAATCCGTATGTCTTTAGCTACCTGGCAAGGAACTACAGGTCTCCGCCCGAGGATCCGAACAACTTTGTATGCCCCTATAGGTTGGACCAGATTTTGCACAAAATTTGCGACGAGAATGCAGCACACGCGGAATATGCAGGGCAGTTTCGATTGTCGCAGAGCTGGAGAATTATAGGCCTAGCTATTGCGAAAGAGCTTCAGGCAAGAGCCAGCGCGAATCGACATCAAAGCGTAGAGGTAGACCAAGCTACACGCAAGTCCAATCAACTAAATTCCTCTCGTGAACCTCCCAACAGCCATGCGGCAAGAACGGAGAGGTTCAAAACCCAATTATTCAAGAGTCTCATCGAGACAAATCGGTCCTCTTCAATCTCAACTGCCGGAGTCGAAAGCTCCTCGAACATGACAACGCCACTTGCAAAACCGGTATCCGATCCACCTGTTCCTAAAGATCTTCCCATGGACTTGTATGATGTCGATGAGGAAGGTTCGCTGGCCATACCTCGAACAGGTTTTAGGTCACGTTCGAGTACCGAAAGCATGGAGCAAGGAGAAGATTCAGTAGTAGAAGATATTGTGATTCATGGAAGCGCCCCTGGACCGGACGATTCGCTATATAATGAGCAACTGATGCTAGGAGCCCCAGAGCTTCACGAGTGGAGAGACAAGTACCACGAAGAGTGCAGAGCTGCAGTTGAGAACTATAGACCTTTGCCAAGACCTCTTTTACGGCTCGACCATCCCGTCCAATCAGAGGATAGGCTGCCGTTAGGGCAGTTGAATCGACACGATTCTAACGAGAGTTTTCCTATGTTCTCGGCCTCCACGGATAGCTCTCATCGCGAGAGATCGATGGCTGGTTCTTTTGCAGAGAGTGAGAAGTTGGGATCGTTGGGGCCGATACCGGTGAGATGGAGCGAACAACAAAAACTTCACGCTGCGGTGAGAAAGCCGGAAGAAGCGAACGCATCCTCTCGTATCAACCCACAATCTCGCCTCCACTTCATACCTACGTCAGCGAAGGGTGACGCAGAAGGGATTGATAGATTGCCTTCACAAGACGATTCGGATCACCGCAAGAACATCGGCAAAGCAAAAGGCCCCAATTCTATGGTTCAAAAGGTACAGAACAACTCGTACTCCTTAGTCCGCCCGTCATACCCGAATTATTCCCGACAATTGATCGTCAATGCGCTTTCTACACGTGCAGGTGCTCTCCCTCCAGGCGGTCCTCCGATCACCGACCCCTACATTGTCAACACATCATTCAAGCCTTCAGATTTCACATCGCACCCAACAAACTTGCCCTGTACTGCCATGGCCTCCGATCCACCGTGGACAGCCACAAAAATGATCCCGCAGCTTATCGATTATCATACCCAAAGACTCTCAGACGCACAGATGCCAACCCATCTTCTCTTGCTGCTTCAATTCATGTTGGAACCTATGAGTGAGAATCCGCTCCTCACGCGGCATCAGGCAGAAGCATTACTTACATCATATCACGTGCAACTGTACTCATTAGGTTTATATGGACCTGCCGCGCAGATGCGCACGCTCTCTTTACGAATGTCTCCAGACCTGGCTGAACAGGGTATGGTGGAAGTACATGTGCGTCTGTGGTGTAGACAATGTGAAAAGCCGTTGGAGAACCGAAGCCAGAATTGGGCAAAAAGATTTAACCAGTGGATTTGTGAACGATGTAGAAATGTGCAAGCACCCTGTGCGATTTGCTGGGGCAGAAATCCTTTACCAGCTTCTCTCAAGTCCTCTTCTTCCTCAATCAGCGCGAGTCTAGGTGAAGGAGAAAGGACAAGGGGTGGCGATGGGAGTAAGGCGCTTTGGTCTTCCTGTCTCATTTGCGGTCATGGCGGACACGATGGCTGTCTCAGGACCTGGTTTACAGATGCAAGTGGTAGCGAGGGTGGGTGTCCCGTGCAGGGTTGTTTGCATGATTGTGTCCCGGGCATACGGAGAGACGAGAAGATAAGGATGATCGCAGAAGAGAAAGTCAAGAAGAAGAGGGGCATGGCGAAGAGGGATTCTTGGGTCGTCGGAGAGAGTAGGGCTGTTGAGAAGGCACGAGGTGCGCTGCAGACGGTGATCCTTGGAGAAGTCAGTGGAGGCAATCTGACTTTGACAAGTGGAGGGCTTCACAGTGGTGTGACAGGTGCCGGTAGCGGTGGTATAAAGAGAGTGAGGCTCATGTCCCCTGATGACGAGCTGCAGGAATCTATTGAAGATCGAAAGCCTTCTGAGGCGCGTCCAATACCTAAGCGTTCTGGTCTTTCCAGCATTGGCATATCTGGGTGTTCTGCGGAGTGACGGTTTATGCTTATGAGCGATGATACCACTGCATAGCGCTGGCGAACAACTGGGCTCCTGACGAGAAAAGAGGACAGAAATCTGCCCCCAGAGGCTGCCGCTTTAGCGAGCGAGCCGGGTGTCCGGGGTTGATGCCCACCCTAGTGATGCAGCACCCCGTCAGGGTGATGAATGCTCTACCCTCATCCTTCCACTCACCAACCCCCAACGTTCGAACAACCAGAAGAGTGCGTGTGGACTTGCGCTCTCTCGCACAGCCCAGTTCAGGTGGCCTCGAAGATGGCTGCTGACGTGGGGTATAAAGGGAAGCGGTGTGCCGCCGATTCTGGCTCTTGTGACCAGAAGATTGCTGCCACCCTCTCCACCACATTCGTTCTCGACTCTTCCCTCTATTCCATACGATCATGGGCTGGAAAGAAGTACCGGCGGAGGAGCTGCTGGAGAGAGCCATCGCCAACGGTTACAAGCAGGGAGCTCACCAGGCGGCATCAGAGACAATACAAAGTATATGAAGAAGACCCTTAAGGATCAGAATTGGGCTTTGAGACGCTACGAGAAGTGGGTGCAAACAGAGGCTCGATCCCGCTCAAAGGCCTAAGCTTACCCGGTTGAGCAGATGGGTGGATGCTGTTGAGAAGAAGAAACATGACACGGGAGAGTCACTTGTTGATGATGATGCTGCAGTCAATGTATACCATGCTACAGAAGCACAAAATGGATGAGCCCACAGCGGATGACGGGCCCAAGTGGGACCGGAGCCCAAACAGAATCGGGGGACCAAATAGGGTAGCTTTGTGGCATAGACGTGGAAATGGTCCAGACTGATAGAGTGCTCCGACAATCATACCTGCGGCGGCACGCTTCAGGCCTTAATCAGTACGTTATGATTGTCTATAGCGATACTAAGGTGTGGATTGTTAGATTCAATGACGAGAATCTGACTCAAACTCAAGTGTATCTTTGATTCTTTACAACTCCTCTGCGATGCTCATTTTTGCTGAATTTCCCTTTATCCGCTCCTTGCGATTCTGTGACATTGTCTTACAGTATTCCCCCCAGAATAGTTCATCTTTCATTTCCCATCATGTAGATATGAATCTCTCCTGGTAATATTTCCGGGAGTATTGTGTAGCATGAGGGAAAACGGCCGCTGATTCTCATTCGCAGGGGAATTCATGCACAAAAACCTTATTCCAGATGCCTTCAACTTGGCCGACTCGGTGCTCTAGGGAGGAGATAAAGAGGAGTTCCTCAACTTTGTGCGGAAGATGCTCCAATGGCTGCCAGAAAAAAGAAAGTCGGCCAAAGAATTACTCCAAGATCCCTGGCTCAGTCCGGAATCAATGTCCAAAAAGGTGTAGATGGGGTGGGCTTGATAGATTCTGGGATTTGAATCCGACCTCCAAATCTAGACGGTGCCATTTGTGAGGTCCGACACAGTATGCCCTATTTGTGCGGATGGCCAGGCAAGTTTGTCGAGATTGGTCATGAAGGAAACCGTTCACCATGGAGTGACCAGTCTTTCTAGCACTTTGGCTGCCGCGACCAACCTTTCAAATTTTGCGCGCAGCCGCAGGAGCGTACACCAAAAGAACGTATGCTAAAGGTGCGCCAAAAAGCGTACACACAATAGGTTGTAAGCAATGCGAGGGCCGCATATCATTTCAAATTTGGCCCACGTATGTCCCGTCTGAATGCTCAGGAGAAATGGGCTCCGATGAAACCTCAGGGCAAAAGGAAATCCCAGGGCAAAGGAAACCTTAAAGTGAAAGGACCCCTGGTAATGGAGTTTGATATATTTATAATAGGGACCACTAAAATTGCATCTCTGAGCTTCGCCACTTCCCCTACAGGTTAATTGCTATGACATGAGAAGCTTCACTTTCCGTACAGAAAGCCGCAACATCGACTTGACCTACATCACCTAGGGAGTGTATCGTTCGACATCTGCCTCCTTCATCCCAGCAGAGCCATGAACCCTCCGCCCGCACAGCTGCTACGAGTTCTTCACTCCGCAGAGCTCCTGCAAAGCTCTCTTCGTGGAGTACAACGACCGTCACAATTACGCTATGGCAAACTCAGAGCTTATACATCAGCATGTCATCCAGTGTCGTCGTCGAGACCCCCCTTTCAATCGCGGCATATATCCCTTGGCACCGCCCATAATTCCTCTCTCAAACCTCCCAGTACAGATCGCGGTCCTCCCTCCGTCGAAGACACGCAGACAGACTTTGGCAACATGAATGTTCTCGGCAATACACCTGCTCCCACGACATCCATTGACGCTTGCCTAAGTGACGGATTCCATCTTGACAATGGACTGAAGATTGGCGGAGGCAGTGGTTGCTTATTGGTAGCCGGAGAGGCGTTTAGTTGGAGACCCTGGGGGGCGTCTGGGAAAGGAGAAGAGGAGGAGGAGAAGAGGAGGATGTTGAATGGGAAAGGGCAGTGGGATGTGCAAAACGATGTATGGGGAGTGTTGGACTTGGTGTGGCCGAAGCCTGGTATGCATCCTACACTCTCTGGCTTCTGCCCAGCAGCATTGTGGCTGCGTCTCTTTCTACCCTGAGGGCGCTTCAATATAGAGAGAGGAGACGGAGCTTACATACACAATAGATCTCCTCATACTCGGTTTAGGAGCTTCAACATATCCAATTTCCCCGCAGACGAGAAAGTACATCAACTCCTTAGGTATCAGGGTCGATATACAGGACACTAGAAATGCTGCGGCACAGTTTAACCTGCTAGCTACAGAGAGAGGAGTGAGCAACATAGCCGCAGCTCTGATACCAATCGGGTGGAAAGGTCGATAACCTTTAGAAATCTATAAAGATGGTTGGTCGGCGTCATCGGATGTACGTAAGGAAATTAACCTGGATGAGTTACTACCAGCGCAGTAATGTACGTGTTTTCGAGGCTGTAAGCAATCGTTGTGTAGGACCCTCTCTTGTTCGCGTTAAGTCGTCCGACTGTGTGAAACCAGGCGCTGGTGAATGCAGAAAAAGGTAGTTTTTATGACCCTGAAAGCCTCTCGATTGCTGAGCCCGTCCAAATTGTATGAGGCAGCAGACCGCTTCTAGCAGAGCATTCATCTTCACAGTATGAACATATGACCAGGGAGAGAATCCTAGAATAGTACGAAGCTACCTACTTTAGGTTAGGCGAGGGAGTCGCTATATGAGTTGGTAACTTTCACTTCGAAAGTACCTTAACGACTTGCTCAACGTCAATCACCGTCTATGCCGGGAACAGTTCTCAATGATCTCTCAGCATCCAAAAGTCTAAGAAAATACTCGTCTGCCGCTTCTGTCACTATGGCCAGAGGTGAAGAACCACTATTACAGCGAGCACCAAGTGATGCGTCCGACGACAGGAATGTCGAGGAGGAAGATGCCCTCCTTACTGGCCAACACACATCTCGCCGTGACCGGAGAAAGTACGGCTGGCTCTTCTGGCGCGAAGTTGGTCTCTTTGCTTGGGCGCTTGTCGCGACCGCAGCCGTCATCCTCCTCGCCGTGCTGTATCAACACCAGCAAAGTGCTTCTCCCGATAAGAATAGCGGCTGGAAAAGTGACAAACCGAGTGGGAAGAGAAACATGATCTTTATGGTGTCCGATGGGATGGGGCCGACAAGCTTGTCATTAACGAGGAGTTTCAGGCAATTCGAAAGTGGATTGCCGCCTGATGATGTGCTCGTCTTGGATAAGCACCTGATTGGGAGTTCGCGGACGAGATCCACCAGCAGCTTGATAACGGACTCTGCTGCTGGTGCGACGGCTTTCTCATGCGGTTTCAAGAGCTACAATGGGGCCATTTCTGTGCTGCCGGATCACAGCCCTTGTGGGACAGTGATGGAAGCTGCCAAACGAGCAGGATATATGACGGGATTGGTTGTGACGACGAGAATCACAGATGCTACGCCGGCGTGCTTTGTGGCGCATGTGAATCAGCGAGCGGAGGAAGATAGGATTGCGGAACAGGAGACTGGTCACCACCCGCTGGGCAGAGTGGTGGATCTGATGCTGGGTGGTGGGCGATGTCATTTCCTTCCGAACACGGTCGATGGATCATGTAGACATGACGATAAGGACGTTGTAGCCATGGCTAAAGATAAGGGCTTCAGTTACGTTGACGATCGTGAGGGTTTCGATGGATTGAACTTTGGCAGCAATGTCAAGCTGCCATTACTAGGCCTCTTTGCTGGTGGCGATATCCCATATGAGGTAGATCGGAGAAATATGGAACGCACTTATCCATCTCTTGACGAGATGGCGCGAACGGCGCTGAAGGCATTGAGCGAGGCGACGAAGGATAGCGACAAGGGGTTCTTTCTAATGATTGAAGGAAGCAGGATCGATCATGCTGGCCATGGCAATGACCCTGTCGCGCAGGTGCATGAGGTGTTAGCGTATGATAAGGCGTTTACGAGCGTGCTAAACTTTCTGGACGAGGATGATACAGATGGCGTATTGGTCGGGACTAGTGATCATGAGACTGGAGGGTTGTCCACGGCAAGACGTAAGCTTTTGCGGATTACTTCATTCCTACATGGATCTGGTCTGTGCTCACACGAAGTAGAGCTTTACAAAACATACCCCGAATACCTCTGGTATCCCGGAGTCCTTGCCAACGCCTCTCACTCTGGCGAAAACCTTGCCTACCAACTGCGAGATCATATTACTTTGCACACCTCCGAATCACCCAAGGATCTCAAGACTTATATCAACGAGGAGCTTCTCCAGAAAGGACTCGGGGTCGATGATGCCACTGAAGACGAAATAAACTCGATACTTGATCACCCCGATCCGTGGCCCGCATCTTATGTGTTCGCCGGCATCATCAGCAGGAGGGCTCAGGTCGGCTGGAGCACTCATGGACATTCTGGTAAGCCATCCCCAATTAAACGTACCATGAACTTTCCGGAATGTCGTTGATGTCTCCAACAGCCGTCGACGTGAACATCTACACCTCCAGCCCTCGCCAAGCCAAGCCACTAATCGGCAACCACGAAAACACCGAGGTCGGCGGATTCATCCGCGATTACCTAGAATTAGACCTCAAGGCTATCACAGAGGAGCTAAAGAAGAAGGGCACGGCTTTCGACACAGTATCCGAAGACGGCGAGACACGCAGCTGGATGGGTAAGCTGCCAACTAAAGGCAAGGAGTTGGACGGGTTTGATCATTATCATGGAGAGTTCAAGCGAGACTTGGAATATGGGCACATGCATTAGGAGTCCTTGAAGATATCGGCTGTTGGCGTAGGTTTTGTTTGCGGATCGGCGCTAGTAATTATCCCTGGCGGACTTCAGTGAGGCTGTATACTCATATACTCAATACCAGTTGAGCAAATATGCGTCTACAATATGTCACACAAGGCTTCACTTAGGGTTCTCGGCAAACGTTATTGACACTGATACAGCCAATTCGATGAACGCCACTCAGAAAGAGACTCAAAGAAGAAAACCACCCACACAAACCTCCATCACCATCTAATCCCCTTCCCATCGGCCCCACCACCGCATCCCCCTTCGCTAACTCACACCGCAAACACCTACCCGACAACCCATGAACCCTAATATTTAATCCGCCAGGGGCGCATAGCACAAGTTTCAAAGACGGACTCGGAGGCCCCCGGAGACATCCTTGACGTGTTCATGATAGGCTTTTTCTTCCGTGTTGAAGCGGGAACATGGGGAGAGGAGAATGAGCGGGAGGGTGTGTAGGATGAGGAGCTAGTTGCACATTTTGTATTTTGTATCTTGGGGGCGGGGCTTGTTGGAGGGGAATGGACGAGGAGAGGAAGTCAAAGAGATGGTGGCGTGTAATGTTGGGGGATTGTTGGACAGGTCTTCGCATTCACGGCTCCTCTCCGATAGAAATTCGGGATTGAAGCATAGGTTTACCAGTTTTCGACACACCTTTCGCCCGTTAAACTGTTGGTTAACACTGTCAAGATAGGTACGGACCAGATCAGTCAGACATACCGTTTTGTCGTGGCGGCAGCCACATTTCATGTGTCTGGCAAGAGAGTCTTGGCAACTGAAGCTCCTTTGACAACCAGCGCAGATAACTCTCTTCACAATGTGACAGGCTTCGATATGCTTCATAAGCCTTGCCTCGGGTTTGAAGTCGAAATTCTGAGACTTGCAGCCGGGACTGGTACAAGTGAACTGTATATGATGATCATCATCGGTTGTGGTAGGGAAGGCCTTTTGGGCTTGTGAATGAAACAATGCTCTTCTGAAAAGCATCCTTCGACGTTACAATAACCTCCAGTGTATCATGATGATGGGCGCTCAGCGACTGGGGACTCGTCTTCATTACTAGCTACAGTCAAGCCAGCACACCCGGCCCTCATCATCGTCATCGTCGTCATCGTCGTCATCGTCGTCATCGTCATCGTCATCGTCGTCATCTCAACAACAACTTCCACACCCACCACTGCAATCCTAAACACATGGCCTAGCCCAATTCCAGATCTCCCAAACAACACCCCAACCCCTCCCGGCAAACCAGCAATTCGGGCAAATCCACGGCACCATCTCCACCACGATGTTAGTCTTCTCCGGATCGCAGGCGTGGGGCATCCGCATCGGGGGAGGTGAGAGCGGGTTGGCGGTCTGGGTGTGGTAGTAGTGTAGGGCGCAGGTGACGGGAGGGCAGTGCGTGGTGCGGGTTAGGGTGCCGCCGTGGGCGCAGGAGAAGAGTGGGAGGGTGTGTTTGCACATTTTTTGGAGGGGCGTTTGTGTTGGTTGATGAGGATGGTGGGTTTATGAAAGATGGTGGAAGTTGAGGATTCGGGGGATGTGATGTTGGGGACATGGAAGTTGGTTGACGCACATGGAAGTCTTAAAAACAGATGACGAGGGTGGTGAAGAGCAGAGTTGTCCATCGCCTGGTGAATTGGTGTTGACTCATGGCAGCTTAGTTTATTGATGAGCAGGGTGAATGATGGTCTGGATCATGCGGCTCTTTGCAGTCACGGACCGGTCGTCGGGAGTCGGGACCTTGGCATCGATCTGTATCAGTCGGGTATCTTACTACCTCAGCTGAGCTTCCATCTCTTGGGGGAAAACGCTGCGAGATACGTCTACCATCCCACGGAGAACACCCTTCATCTTGACTTCGTCAGAACCCTTCAAAGCAGCAAAAGCGAATAACGAGAGCCAAGCCGACATCTGTGAAGGCGCTGGAGGTTGTTATTACAGCAAGGACCGTGGCAAGCAACGCTACCACGTCTCATAACTCTGCCCACGCATTGAACGCGAGCGGGTAACCGGCCTGCTTCTGCTCTTTAGCCGCAATCTCTTCAGCGCTTCATCTCCCCTGAACCTTTTGCTTTAGTGATAGTACGTTAATTGTAGCATCATTAGAGTTGTTAGGTGTGGGTTCTTCCTGCAAAGTCGACGAATGCAAAACCATCTTTTGACTTAGCCGAAGGCTCTGTTGTGGGCAATATAATGATCAAAGTGATCAGCAGGAGAATCCTAAAGACCTGTCGCCGTTGAGTTCAACGTACGCAAGTCTGTAAGGTACTGCTTGTGATAAGTTGCAATAAGAAAGAAATGCTTAGAGAACATTTCGAACTTTGTTCTTGTTAGCGCCGATCCTTCGCGTGGCGCATACCTAGGTAGCGAGGCTAACCCTATCGGACACTCAGCACCGCCACGATTGTTCCTTCAAGCCAGAATTCTGGGAAGCATCTCTCAGCACCCTTAATAGATAAAACCGAGTTGCTAGCTTTGATAGATTTTGTCTCTCAGATCCATGGAAGCGATCTTTCGTGCGAAGAGCTTGGGAATCTAATACGATGATTAACATGAACATCTTCCGCATCCTGGGTGATGTCTCGCATACGGTATCGAAATGCATCCTGGTATGGGCAATGCATACCAACACGAGCGCAGAGGGTACGTCGATATCCTCAAGTCGTTCAGAGCGTCTACTAATGGGTATGCACAGGAGTTTCTCTCATCACCCAGTCCCTCTATGCCGCAGTATTCATCACTCGATATCTTGACCTCTTCTGGGTTTTTCCAACGTATGCTATGTGGAATTTCGTACTCAAAAACTTCTATATTATATCCTCGATATACATCATCCTCGTCATGATGCGAGTTTACCCACGAACAAGGGAAAGGGAGAAAGCGTGGCGACTTGGAGCCTTCTGCTTCGGTGGATCATTGATCGCAGTTCCACTCGTGACGCTCATATGTAGGGGTTGGAAGGGCTTACATATCATGGAGGTATAGATGAGACTGAGCGGAACCTCCACTATTTTACTGATTGCTTTTCTCAGATGCTGTGGACCTTCTCCATCGTTCTTGAATCTGTCTGCGTCCTGCCCCAGCTCCTTCTCCTCCGTCAGACCACGGTTCCTACTGTTATTGACTCATTCTACCTCCTTACTTTGGGATCTTACCGTGCCTTCTATATCCTCAACTGGATAGTTCGGGCAGCCTCCTCCGAACATTATTTTGACCCGATCGCTGTCATCTTTGGTATCATTCAAACCGCCCTTTACGTTGACTTCGCCTGGGTGTACTGGACGCGCCAGCGCGTGAAGTTGCGAAACGGTGGCGTGGTAGACTCAGAGGATCTGAGCAGGGGATGGCTTCTTAGCCGGATACTGGGTCGCCCTGACAGTGAGCATCTAGATGAGGAAAGGACAGCTTTGGACGGAACCGATGAGAACGGTAGCGCGAGGAGGCCGGCAAGGGTTGGGGGCCGGTGGGGTGCAAGGGGTATTTCGGTATCTGCGGATGAAGGGGTGTTAGACATGCCTCAACGGCAGAAGACGAAAGTGCATCCCGGTGACTCCAAAGCTAGGGATGATGAGCTGGCAGATATCTTAGAGGATGATTATGATCGCGAAGATGGTACCTTACCCTCGTACGAACAACCAAATGGGACTGTGAATGGCGTTACAAGCGGAGAAGAGTGGAGGGATGGCGGAACAAAATAAGCACTCACATATAGTTCTTCCGGGTTGTCTCCCACTTTCCACTGCCGATTTTCGTCGCTATTTTTACCTGTTAGCGGGGTTTGTTTTCATATAGAGATACCCCGTCATCTCATCAATGTACTCTCTGCATTGATCCAACCTTACTATGATCAAGACAAGCTGTCTTCCGGAAGTTTCAGGTGTGATACTATGACAGCGGGCCTCTCCATCTCGTCATCCGGGAGTTTCATGTGGTGCTGTGTCAGCGGCGCGTCCGACCTAGGCATTCTTCGGTATTGATATAAATCAGACTTGAGAGGTGTTGGAGGTGGTCGCCGCATAAATACCGTGCCATTATGGCCAGAACTTGTGACATTCAACAGTATTTACCGTACTCTTGTGGGCATAGCCACGATTTACCCTCATGATATGAATTCTATTGCTTTTTATATCTGTATTCCGCCCCATACAGTAGCTCCGCACTCTAGAATATTTGTGGGGTACATACATATCGGTACTGCCTCCTAACAACCTGTACGAGGACTTGTCCTCAACACTCATTGGAATGGCTCCCTAAGGTACCTACAAGTAGCTTCGGCTTCTTCCCAACTATCCAGTGCATTGCGGCTCGAGAGCGGTAAATGAAACGAGCATGCATATTGATTGGACTACGTCCATCGTTGGCAAGCGCCAGACGCAGTTGCCGAGAGCACATAGCCCGGGAGCGAAACATCTTCTTGCACAGTGCAGCACGGCTGCCTCATGGCGCAACTACTTGACATACAATTCGGCGTCACTAGACAATCCCCCAGCTCTTCTTGCTCATCGCAGATCTCTTTCTTCCATGGTGTGGCCGGCATCAAGTCTGATTGGAGGCCCCAGCACCGCGCCGCTGGCCTGCAGGCCATCCTTATGGGATCCTCGTCTGGCCGTATGTTAAACATAGAACTTGGTCAAGGGCAGCCATCCTTTGGAGCCTTCAGGAAGACACATGTATCTAAAGCTAAAGAAGATCTATCCGAACTGTTTTGGTCGCGTGGGTAAACATTGAACGGTGCTGATGCTACATGCTGGCTACGTCTCTATTGTTGTCGCACCGGGTGAGCTATGATATGCCCAAGGTAACCCTGCAAAGCTTTATTGGCCCTACGATGCTCGATGGCTCAAGAGCGGAGCCAGAGCATCTGCCAGGCGCTAACGTGCATATCCGGAATGGAGCGGTCCCTACGCTACTCCTGTGGCACAGTCACTAAAGAGGCTGTCTATAACCTGAAACGTTCTGATAGCTCTGTTAGGTGCTTGGTTTCTATTACCATCACCAAGTGATACAATCTCTCCTGTACGAGTGTCCGCAGCATCTGGCGCAGTCATTATGATGCCAAATCTCTCCACGGTCTTGCTTCATGCGGTGTCCAGGTTGTCACCTATTAATTGCTTCCGTCTCCATTTTCTCCATGGCAGGTCTCGGGGGACCTTTGTGAATCTCCGAGCCTTACCTTGCCGCTCGGTGCATCTTTGGTGGGACACGTCTTTGATACGTACTCTTCAAAACATCAAACCTCAGGCGTGTCGTTGAAGCGTTTCTGTCAGTTACACTGCAGATTTCCATGCCTTCTGAGCTCTTTGCTTGCATGGCCGATGTGCTGTACCCAAGCCAGATAACGGGCATGCCCCCAGACTCTGAACAAGAGTGGGCTCCTTCGAGTACCGTAAGTTCCAAGGACCCCATCGCCGGTGTCCGACGCACTGTGCATACCATACATAGGTTCATTCATAACTGTTACAGTCCTTTCTCGACAATGTCGACTACAGCAGCCCCTTTGTTGCACCTCAAGCTACACAAGTTTTCCCATCTCCAGTACCGGACTATTTGTCAGGTCCTTCGAGAACTCGAAGTAGTCCCAATACCTTCAGTCAAAATGTCGAAGATGTTTTCTTCGCAGCGAATCCCCTTGGTATTAAGCACGAGATCGAGGAAGATTCGACGCTGATCCCCTCACCACGGTTCTCACCGAGACCGCCAAGTCCGTACTTTGGCAGTTTCGGGGTCTCGCAAATCCATCCCAAGCCAGCACCCGTACCCATAGCTCCGGAGCCTCCTGGATTCCGGCAGACTCATGCTCCGAAACGTTCCCGAGACGATGATGACTTTGCAGATTCCGGCCCAAAGCGGAGGAAAGGAGCTACTTCCAACGCCACTCAGACAGAGCTCAATGAAGAAGAGTCTCTTTTGCTCAAGCTGAAGGACGAGGAGAATCTCCCTTGGAAGGATATTGCGCTAAGGTTTCAAACGGATTTGGGAAAACTCTACCAGGTACCAGCATTACAAATGCGTCTGAAGAGACTCCGAGAACGGATGAGGGTATGGACGGAAAAAGACGTGAGTGTCAAGGACTGTGCCAGATTCCGGGAACCATCTGCTAAACAGGCCCATAGCTGGAAGCGCTTGAGCAAGCCTACAAATATTGGGAGCAATTTCGTTTCGACATCATCTCCGCAAAAGTCAGTCTTACCTGCGAAATGAACGGCCAAGGCATGCGCTGATCTGAAGCAGATGTTAGAGTTCGGCGCCGCCGAACGATGGCCAACAAAGTACTGCGCTCGGAAATGGGAGGAGCTTCACCCCGACTGCTTTGCCCAAATACCACGAGCGCAACCGCTTTCGAGCGTGGACGAGTCGAACCACGACAGCCCCAGGCTTGTCGAGACACTAAGTCCAGGACCGAGTTCAAAGATCTTTGACGATTTACGCCAGTATACCCCATGATATCTTACTTCCTTTGTGGCCGCGGCGATTTGGAGCTCCTAGGCAGGGTTCCACTCCAGACAGCAGACTACCTGACCACCATTGCGTCTAGTACGACGAGGCTATATTCAATATTATTTGATGTTTGAAAAGCCCATTGGGAGCTGGTGTTTGGGCACTCAGCGAATCAATCCGAATTACTAGACAACCTGTCTGATGAAGTGGGTTTACCACGCCTAGTAGTATCGATTGCTCTGCACTTTTGTTCATGTAGCAATAATACTTTGCAGCGATATAACAGATACACGTACGTTTTATAGACCTAAATCTGCTGTTCCCTTCGACCATCGTTACTGGGAAGAAGAGTACTTTAACCCTGGTGCAGATAGACAGGTCGTTACCCACAGCTCTGACGGGTTTCCGGATACACATGTACCAGCGGATTCAGAGTACCTAGTCCACTCTTGGACACAAGTACTCTACCTCTGCGGCACGCCATACTATATACGTTCTGCTGTTATGGATTAATCCATCTCCCGCTCCGTCACCTCCACCGTTCGATTCAACAAGCGCCCTCTACACTACAAGCTATTCTCCGTGATCGAACCCGCGGAGACCTGATACTGACAGAATTCCGCATATCCGCCAATCAGACAATAACTTCCTCCATGCCATCCAGCCGGTTCCTCGTGTTAATGTCGCCGTTTTCAAGCTCTAGCACAAGCCACCGCTCACTCTTTCATGTCTTTGCACAGATCGGTGTCGCTGAGACTGTATCCAGAAGTTCCTCTCTTCTGGCATCTTCAATAATCCCCTTCCTTCATCCAGACCTTCCAATTTTATCCTACAAATTTTTCCACATCTCCATAGGAAGCGCAAGCCATGCTCATCCCCTTTCTCGCAGAACGGCCGCGCCATCTCACCTTTCCTTTCCAATCTCCATATTTTGCAGTATTTCTTCGTCTCACTAGCTGGCCAGATCAGACAGTTCCAGTCATGACGCACTTTTCCAGAACCTTTTAAACCCTACCTTGCAAGTATCTCAAGCTGCTGTGACGGCCCTGGCCCTTGCCTTTCCGGACAACGACACACCCGTCCCGCACACGTCCTTGAAAGATACTGTACTTGCCAAGTAGTACGTTAACATCCTCGGGGGTATGCTAACGGATACCTTCTTAATGACTGTGCCCCCAACTCATACGTGTACAGCTTAGACTCAAGGTTCTAGCTCACCCGCCGAGGTACTCAACATGCTACGTCCGACGCCAAAGCTCAACACAGGAAGAGGTCGCTGGATGGTATTGCTGTTTTCGTTTCATTCAACCCGACCTCCTCCCCCACCTCGCCCCAACTCACTCATCCACAAGTCCCTCCGGCTTCGATTGCAACTAACTTCGAACGTCATCCCTACTACCTTCTCCCCTCCACGCCCACTCAATTCCAGTGTCCATCACCCAACCGCTCGACCCACAGACCACAAATTTTCGAATCCTCACGGACAACATCGACCCGCCAACCCACCAAACAAGCAAGCAATCTCAGCCACATCCACATTCACATCGCACCACACCGCACCACCACGCCTCCCCGCCCCGCTCTCAACCGACGACAACAGAACCCGCGCTCAGGACTTCCCAACAGGCCTCTCTGTACGACGAGTAGTGTCCACAACAACGTACGCTACTCTACGTACAAGTCCGACCGCTCATCGGTCACCGAGATAAGTCAGGTCACTGATTGATCGCTTCCGATCGGGAGCTAAGGGCCCGTGTCCCGGACCGATTGGCGTCCGAGACGTTGAGATCTAGGTGGGAGCCTGTTGGGGGCGATGAAGGGACGTTTTCTGGGCTGGGCTTGGCGGTCCGGTGGTGGTGGAGGGGAATAGATAGTGGGCTGTCCGGGTTAGGTACATGCTCTACGGATGTGGTTTGCTTGACGGGGAGTGAAGCAAATGGAGGGATGGATAGGAAGCGCCGACGGGGAGGAATCGTTAGTTAGGGTGGTTTTTCAGATTTGAGATGGTGGGGTGGAGGGGGTGTGGATTGTCGGTATTTGGTTGTTCTCGTGCTCTGGCAGGATGGGTGGGATTGGACGGGGATGGGGGTGGGAGTCCGATATCTTTCTTGACATTTTCTGCTCGTCAGGCAAAGGTAGGACGTGTGTGTGGTTTTATCTTTTGTCATCTACATCATCTAATAGATATGAGGATGGCACTTCGCCTACGAGAAGTAATCCGACTGGTAATCGGCATCTTACATACCATACTTCGGTGTGTCCTGTCCGCGTGATCGGGGTGTTGGACGGGTTGCTTAGGATTCCCTTTTCCAGGCACTCTGTAGTAGTAACCCCGTTGCGTAGACTTGGAAATCCAGTCCACTTGAGTCATTTTCATTCCACACGGGGCAATATGTAGTCTAGACACGTGGTGTTTTTGTATCTCCTGTCTGTCGAGTTACAATCCTTTCCAGCGGTAGCGTCGAGATGTATGTATATATACTTCGGTTGGTAGAGATCAAGTTCGGGGTTTCGCTGGATGTCTGGTGAGTCGTGCAAGCTGCCGTTGGATTTAGAGGTGTCTTGGTGTAATAGATGAAGTAACATCCCAGGGAGATCTACGTTGACGGGAGTTTGATGAAGGGTATGCTGATGTGGGAGAGCAAAGGGATCCAGATCAAGCGCCAACGACCTTCGGAAGGGGGACATGACCACGAGAGTTGAGGTCATGGAGGCCTTCTAGGACGAATGGTGAGTTGTTCTTCACTCTTTGGCTATGTATATCTGCTCTTGTTAGCTAGGTGTAAGACGAGGTGCTTCGATGTTTTCGTTTGTCATGTGGCCTAGTAGAAGGTACTTGCTCCGCTGGAGAAGTCATATGTTGCGTGATATCTGAGGAGAAAGTGTAATTGTGGCTTGGGAAATCCCTAAGGTGTATAAGCCTTGGAAGGCATGTTTATGCAGTGGCCGTCGGCGATGGGTTTCTCAGCCCGACCATTGGAGCTCGAAGGATTGGAGATTATGTGGAGAATGATCGAGCGAAGTTTTGCCATGTCGTGAAGTGATTCATGGGATGTGGAGGTGAAGTCTGTGGCTGAGACGTGGAGTTTCGAGAAGAGGGCCTATGGAAGGCATCCGATTTTCACCACAAGGGGTGTCTTAATCATACATCGCTAGATGATCCTAGGCTGAATCATAGCACATCATTTGTGAGGGTAGACGGCTTAGTTAAGAACGGAGTTCCTCTCCCTGTAAAATGTTACCTGGTGGACTCTCTGCTAGCTAACTTCAAGGCCGCCAGTCCACAAGTTAGAATGATCGTGAGTGCGGTCAAGACATGTTGTTGCGAATACTGCGGCCTCGACGACGCGTTGCGGTGTAGCACAAATCTTTGTCTGTTGTATTGGGAATTATTTGACATCAGTGGTCCCTGCAAAGGCTTCGGAATGATCGGGAAGCAAGTATCATCTTTCGAAGCATCACGAGAGAGCGTAGTAGCGCCAACCCATACGCTTATTCCGAGGTCCTCTCGAAATGCGGCCATGCACAAGGCAGATGCGATTCGATCCCTCGAGCGACTCATTCCCGCAGTAAGGATCGAAGTGACGCTGAGCGGTATCGCAGATTGCATATCCCTTCCACTCCGTGTGTCCCGTCATTACATTGTATTTTGGGACTCGTCGCAAATTTCAAGCTCACGTCAATGTCCGTCGGCTAGGTTGGAGCGTGGGACTGCAGGAAAACGAACTGCCGCTCTCCGGACGTGCCGAGTCGCTCATTCACCCGTTGACGTTGGTCCATAATCAAAGACAGACCCTAAGGAGCGGTGTGCCGATGGACCGGAGATCAGATGTGTCGATGTGACGCATGATTTAGATTCGATCAGTTGAGATGACACTGGAGTTCGTAGATCTTGACTGGCTCTACCCATTGTCCAACGCCCAAGCAGGTCGGTATAGGCTCATCCTGCAGTAAGCCATCGTCCCCAATTCTGTAACCGAGGTTGTTATCGTCCTCTTCGGAATGGGTTGTTTCAATCTAGACTGCAGAGTTGATGTCTTGCATATCTGTAGAGTACAACACCGAACCTTTTGAGTGGCTCTGACAGCTGCCATGGGTAGAATCTCCATGTGGTCGACCACGTGCCGCTAAGCTAGTAACGCAGTGGGGACGCCACACCCGCGCCGGCTACAAGCCAGCATAATACCTACCTTACCTCACGAATGTAGGTACGTGGCGGTGATTGTAGGTTGTTAACAAACCGGGGTAAGGTGCGCAGATATTTACATCACATCTTGGATCTGCGACGATCTAGTTGATCGAACAGTCTAGCCGGAAAATCTTCGTCGATCATCAAAGTCTTCAACCTTCAGGGTCTTACCCAACATTGAGCATATTAGCCGCATCCTTTCGCTGTGACTACCTTTGAAGACTCTTCCTTACGAGCTGCTATTGCAAGTTAACTACCCTTAGGATAGCATTTACTTAATACCGGTAATCGTCCACGCCACACGCCCGGAATACGGTACGAGATCGGACATCGGAACGGACCCTGGAACAATGTTGACGATTTCAGCGGCACTTTCTCAGCGCCAGAGTCAGGGTGGCTAAAGTGTAGCAGAGGCGCTTATCAGCGGTGAAAGGACGAAAGGAGACTCTAGAGCCGCTGCGTACTCAAGGCAGTGAGAAACAATCGCATACCATGTGCATGTCTCCCAGCTTGGTAACCCAGGTTTATCAGATCGTCCAATGTTTTGGTCCCGCCCCTACATTAGCGTTTGTCCCTTACAAGGATCCGCTCGACCTCCATAGATATGGTCATATCTTGTACCCGGATTCAGGACGAAGCTGCCTCGATTGCCGATGCATCTTCACCGAAGCAATACCGGAGGCGTTGCTCCTAACGGCATGTCCTGAGCTCCATGCCAATAACATTGCCGTGGGGGTTCTAGCTCCCTGTTGAATGCTGCTGAAGCAGACCGCGATGAATCCCCCCACACCCCACTACTCCGTCGCACTGCCGGTCGATCCCAAATGTTTGGCTTCTCAAGTGAAGCCATGTTAATATGACTGATCGGGTGTTTTGACAGAGAAAGCTGGATGCTCAATCTATTTTCTGTGCTAATGTCATTGCGGGACGGGCCCGTCCCGTCTCGCGATGCAATGCAATGCAGTAGGGATCCTGGAGAAAATTGGTGGCCGCTGCACGTCTCATCAGTCGTAAAGGTTTCGTGGACTTCTCATGAATGTGAGGAGCTGCGGATGATACTCCCGTACATGCTGTATTGAAGGAATGGTGGCACAAACATCTGACGGCGGTGAGTGGTTGGATCATGCGCTAGTTATCAACGTCGGTGTATCTGTTATGACGACATCCATGTCACTGATTTGATTGCAAAAAATGTTTGAAAACGCGCTGCGACATCAAGTTCAATCATCGACCATGGTCAACACACGACAGCCATCTTTCATGTAGTGGGGGACTGATCACAGTCATTGCAATGCACAAAGACAGAAATAAACTGACGAGCGTCGATGGACTCTATTCACCGCCTCGCAGGCTGTAAGCCCCTGCAGCAGTATCTATCTCTACCAATTCTCGTCCAGAGCAGATACAACCAATAACCAACATCCCTGAACTGATAAGCCAACCCATTAAGCGCTTCAGACAAAGTAGAGTAGCAAAGAACGGTCTAAGTAATGATAGCCATGACAAATGAGGACGTCCCCCATGATGCCCATGTACACGTACAGAATAGGATAGAAGTGTTGCAAAAGATTCTGCATATTGACATATCAGTACACGTGTGATCAACTAAAGGTCCTATAATAAGCGGTATTATATGCTGAGAAATTGGGTTTGATAGGTCCGGGCGTCGAAGAGTCGTTGAATGCTATGCTTAGATTTTGAAACTGAAATGCGATATTTGCCGGTATGATGCCACTATGATCGCAAGTAGCTTGGGGTAGTTGTGTTGGACGGATGGCTTTCGAAAAGCAGCGACTTTAATCAGTCAAGAGGCTAAGGTCCCAAAAATCGTCCTTGCAATGACTGAGTGGGTACTCGGAGGAGATCGAGTCTTCACCCCTTTCGGATTCGTCGTAAAAGAGCGGTTCGTGAGGATAAGCGGTGACACATCCCGTTATATCACCGAAGCCATACGAATCCGAATCTCCTGTCGATGGCTGTTGGACTGCAAGTGGCGCTTCCAAGTGGTAAGGGATACTCCCAGACTGATACACCTCAGCATCTGTGGAGGGGCGTTTTTGGGGTATCGTAAACGAGCGTGTGAAAGTCTTCAAGTCGCCGACGGTTCTGTTTATGGGATGACAATGCTCGGGATCCTCCAACCTTGCCGAGCGCCGTAGCTTTGCTGCCTTTCTCGCAGCCTTCCCTCCTTTCGCTCCTGACCTCTGCCGTTGTGGTGCCGGGTTTTCCGATTTGCCGATCTTCTTATTTGGTGCGCTCTTTCTATACCTGGTAGTTGATTTGACCCCTTCGTTGATGGCCGAAGGCTCAAGCACCCAGATGAACCCTTTTTTCGATTCATCGGAAGGCGGCAGCTGGTCAACTTTCTTAAAGGCCTGTCGAATAATTAGCATATATCGATATTGGCAATCACCTGCTTGAGCGAACATACCCCGTTCATTGAAAGATTATGACGGATGCTGTTCTGCCATCCCTTTGAAGAGTTATATTTTGCCTTGTCCGTATTCCTCTCAAACCACTCGTAGATCTCTTTCAGGACCATCCTATGCTCCGGAGCGCTCATCAAGGCTTTATAAATGAGCTGAGCATAAGGTTCCGAGTTAATACCGGCGTCTCCGTCGGTCTCATCGCCGTTCGTCGTCGCACAGTCAATTCCTTCATATCCTTCGACTGACGGCGGGCTAACCGCTGGGCACATCTCCAGTTTGCTCGAATATGCTGATGATTGAGATCGTGCTGGCGAATTCGGCTGATAACGCTCGTTACTAAGCCGGACTCCGCGAAGGCTTTGGGTAGGCTCTGCCAAGAGACCGTTCTCTAAACTCTGCTGATGGCGTGTTGTAATTGAAGCATGGTTCTGAGGATCCAAATGGTACGCCGAAGGAGGATAAGCGTCGGTGACTGAACCTATGCAGCCGTTGATGTCCAAGGGGAGATCATGAGGATAGCTACGTGGACAAGCTGATGACGAGTATTGAAGGGACGACTCATGCGGAAACCCATACTCCCATGGAAGGCCATTCGTGGATTTTGCGGGCGCTGGGACGCGTACAGTACTCTCGTACCAGCCATTGTAGGAGTCGTGAGATGTCTGGTAATTAGAGCTATCCTGATAGTAAGGGGAGCAGTCCTGGAAAGTCGGCCATTGCATATTATTTTCTTCTCCATACGAGGCTTTTGGCGAGCGGTGAGAGCCTGCAAGAGAGGTTGTCGTTGATTTCATGTAAGGCATTGGGCCCCTGGAAGATTCAATCGTTGATGTTGCTGATGGCGAAGGGCAACGCCTCGTGGGTGTAGCGAAAAGATCACAATTCATCGGTAGATCCTGACGAAGAGGGTAAGGAAGTGATCCGTGCAATGTCATGACTGTACTTCTAACATTCAAGGGGAAAGAACGGACCGGCTCTTGTGTAAGTCGGGAGTGTCCGCGCCAACGAGGTGTTCACCACCGTCGGAAAGTGTGTAAACGGGAAGCTGACGATCGATGAGTATTCTGGAAGGAGTTGCTCTGTGAGACATAGGTAAAATATTGGCAGCGCACACTCCCGTAAGGAGAGGACCAGAAGGTCCACCCGTATCTGCCATCGGTCATGCGCTACGCCAGCTCAACCCACGAGCACTAGGTCTGCTGCAGGAGTTGGTATCGCAGGAGAGTGCCTTGCAGCAGCAAACAGCAACAACATCATGCATAGAGGAATTGATCTTGATTTTCTTCGGGCTCTTTAGGCTGTCGTAGTGTTCAAACATGCGAAGTGATGGATGATGGGTTGCACGAGAATCTGCTGTCAATGATCCCATCCAATACATCCACTCGGTGGTGATCCTGGACTGTGTCACATTAGTTGATGCCGGAGCCATAGACCTGCTATGTAACGGGGCGCCCCATAAAGACTAGCTATGTATGCTCACGCTGGTGGATGCAGGTCGGTTGCCTGCAGCTTGACGTGCATTTATTGGTTCAACAGTGACATGTATGCTAGCCCAACGGTGTTAGTATGTAGCCTTGCGGAGGCTTCTAGAAGATACATGGAAGAAAGTAGACCACGCCATTACCCCTTCGGCTCAAGACCAAAGATATGCGTCGTAGCACCGCTCGCCGACAACGTCGAGCCATGTATCTGCTACAAAGCAAATTTCGCGAAACAGACCGCCCTGTGAGTTCGGGGTGTTGTACATTCCAAATGACTAACTCCTGCTTGCAATGCACGCATGTTGCCGAGCATCTGGGTGTGCTGAACTATGCTGCAGAAGGTTAAGAATTGCGGGTGACAAAGAACCTGTGACACATGCGAGACTGTAGAGACCGAGATGGTATGGGGGCCAAGCTCATTGAGAGTCTTTTCAGTTAGACGTCTTCAAAGGGTGTCCGCTCGGATGCGGTTGAGGTCGCCGTATTCTGCATTGGACCGCACACAGCCCATGGTAACAGGTGAGGTCCAGCGACAGCTAGGACACTTCAAAAATGAACTTTGCTTATGATCAGCCGGGGCAACACTATGTAGGTCAGCTTTGTAGGCTGATTTCATCGCCATGAGATGACTCCATACCCGCCTAAATGTGTGGCCCAAGCAGCATGGTGCTTGATACGAACCTGAAACTCTGCGGATCGCGAATACAATGATTGCAAACGCAAACCTCGGCATAGGTTCGTCAATATCTAATGACGTTCGCGATTGACAGGATGATTGACGGTCTACTCGATCGACAGTCCCTGCCTAGAGCTAAAACACCCTCATTACTTTCGATAGTAGATCTGGAGGTTAACAGGTCAATACAAGGCTTGTTTGAGCATTAGAATGGATGGACAATATACCTTCTTGAATTGGAAATGGAGCTGCAGGATGCCCTGCATCGGAGAATAGTTAGCGTGTAAACTCCGGATGCTTCCCCGTCTCCGCGGCGGCTATGCAATCGAAGCGCAAGCGCGCTAGTGATGGCAGGAGAATTAATTGACACACCTTATCAAAGCTACTTCGGAATCCACGCTCTCGCTTGGCGCTGTAATCCCACTCCTTGTCGACGATCCGAAAAGCTAGATCTTCATATGGCGGTCCGCTCAAAAATCGTATCAGACAGGTGTCCTCCTCCCCAGCTGGTGCGAAAGATTGCCCTCGCTTCCTGCCATTCTCGCGTTCGATACGATACGTAGGGGCTTTCGCCTTGTCAATCAGGTCAGGATAGAAGATGTTGAACTTATAGCCTTGTACCACTTTTGGGGGTGGGTTGTCATGATCGTAGTGTGTTTGATTGTACTTGTTCCACTCGTAGCCCATCTGGACGCGATTAAAGTATCGTGGCTTGCGTGGCCGAAACTTGCTCGCCCACTGTGGCCTCGACGAAGTTGAGACCTCTTCTTCACCGGCAAAGATCTCTTCATTTTCGCTCACACCACGAGCCACTTCACGCTCGTAAAGGGCTTTGGTGGCTTGGGAGAAGTCTTCGTTGGCCACCGCGGCGAAACGCGAGGTTCCGGGTGCAGCAAACTCCGAAATATTTGGACCCAAGGCGGACAACGGTCTATCCGCAGAACGCTGTCGCATCGGCACATAGCCCATCTTCAACACTTTCTTCCGCTCGGCGGTCTAGAGGAACTTTAGAAAGTGTGACAGTAAAGCAGTACACGATGAACACATACCACCTTTTCGAGGAAAGCCGCCTCGTCAATGGACCCAAGGCTTTTGTCTTCAGTACGCAATCTCAGAAGAGGTTTCGGGTCTAAGGCCCGACACCACCTGATCCCGTCTATTTGACTGGAACGACCTTTCTGATCGGTAGCAGTGGCGGCTTCTTCACCTTCTTCAATCACGGGTTTAGGCCCTTCGAAGATGAGAGCCAACTTTTCTCGAACCAGTTGAGCTTCTTCCTCCTGTTGAAGACGTAGTCCTCGCAGACGACTGTCGATAACGGATTGATAGACCCTCTTCAACCTCGCCCGGGCTTTCCATACGGTCAGACTTCGAAGCAATTGCTCCCAGTAGTCGACATCAATTGGTTCATTGGAGTGCAGCTTGGTGGCAATCTGCTTCTCAAGGGATTCAAGCTCCTCGTAAGTCTTAGGACCTAGTAGACGATCGACGTCCGATAAGACAGAGCTTACGACACGATCCTCGGGCGCTGCGATTTGGGACTTCTGGCGGCGGTCTTTGCAGATGACTTTCATGGTCTACGGCTGATCAGTGTCTGAGATAACAGAGATGACCGAGCTACGTACATTCCAAAAGTCTTGATTGCTAGAATTAGTCTCGAGTGTAATGTAGGTTTCAATGTCCGATTCCAACTCCAGTTGCTGTATGTCGCTAAGTCCCTCAAAAACGCTGTCCGGATCGACGATATCCAGCTCCGAGTCTGGGATATCATCATCCAGTAAGTCCTTTGTGGGATCAATAACACGGAGCGTCACAGCAAGCCAGTCAATGGGCTTCGCTCGTCCTTCCCTCACCCGGATTTCGGCCTTCTTCTTCGCCTGCTTCAGCACAAATTGATCCTCTTGTGAGACCCACTCTCGCATTTGCTCCGCCTCTTGGAGTTGATTCCGACGTGTTTGTTCTCTTGCAAAGTTTTCTTGCTTCTTTCGATCTACCAGCACATCATCATCGATTCTGGTGTCGTTGGTTGCTTTCGGGTCTGGGATGACGGCATCTCTGCGGGCTATTTTCTGAGGACGACGCCATGGGGACGGGGATCGAGGCCTCTGTCTCTTGCGAGCCCCATCTGCTGCAGCGACTACAAGATCCTCCATGATGCGTGCTGGTCGAAATAAGGTGCGTAACCAGTAAAGTAAAGATCCAACATATGCAATGCTTAGCGGCTCTGCGGGGATTGCCGATACTCGTTGGAGGATGCCCTCACCACTGTAAGGACTTCATGCTTCGTTGAACGTGCGTGATTTAGTAACAATGACTGCCATGTGGGAGATACTGCCTCAATCATCCCTGCCACGTTCAATACCATCTCTTCTAGTCAGTTTTAGATCTGACAGCGCTGGATACACGATTCACCTTACAGATCTGACTTATATATGGTCGGAGTCCCTGGACAATGAACAGATCGTTCAACGAACACTAGTCGAGGAGACGAGTATAGAGCCAAAGGAGGATCCCGGTCAGCTCAGGGTCCTTTTGATGAAGATACAGCAAGGCCTACAAGGGAGTGACGAAAGTAATCTCAAACTGCTACGAGAGGGTGATGAGAAGCACCTCCTATTGAGAGTCTCCGCTCGCCTACCTCCTCCATTTCGTCCTTTACAATGGCCGATCCATCTTACACTTATGGCTCAAGAAGCCCTGAGGGCTGAGCTGCTAGTACCACTACTAGTACATCAAGTAGCATTGAAACAGCAAGTAGCCTCTCTGCTTGCCCATATTAAGGAGAAAGACAATGTTATTATGAAGCTGATAGATAAGCTTGAGTCATCGGGCATTGATCTGACTATGATATTTCCGGGCGCGGCTGGGGTAAAGGCCGGGAAAAAGGGGTTGGGAAGAGAAAGGGCTGCGAAGGTGGTCCAGGGCTTGGCAGACTTCAATGATGACTCATGGAGGAAAGAAATGGCAAAAGCACATATCCCTAGTGGCGATGAAAATGGGCTACTAAGCTCAATTCTTGCTGCTGATCTGCCCACATCGAAGAACATTATCCGTGAGCCGCGTTTGAACGCCTGGTGGTACAACCTCGAAGGCAAGACTGATGAGACATCCAACAACCCTGACCTACTCATCGCGAACAACCAAGAGCATCTTCTACCAAATGCCCAGGAATCCATCCAGGAAAATGTGTGCGAGTCGGCTGAGTTTGAGATCGACGAGGAATTCGAGGTGGGTTTGGTATAACCTGCTCCGACACAAGAAGCCTTATCTCACGGAACACAGAGACAAGTAACACCTCCCTCTCTCCAAAGGATAGATTTTTCCAGGACTCCAGAGGCACTAGAACCAAGCACGAATGACCAGAGTATACCGCAGAAATCGATCAGAGCGCCCTCAGAGGGTGCGACCACTGATGGAGAAGAGAACCTCGATGCGCCTCGTCGTCAGTCTGCGTATCCTAAAGGCGCACCCGCAGACGAGAGTGTGTTAGGGGAAAACCTGTACGCGGCTTCAATTTCTGGGTGTCAAAACGCAGCGCCGCAGAACACTACCCCAAGATCTAAGAAACTCGGCCTCATAGGAGGCCGTACGCACGCGAATGTGGCAGATGCCCAGGGTGAACGCAATAAGTCATACCAAGATGCGCAGCGCGGAAAAACACCAGGGAGTGATACTAGAAGCGATGGTCTCGAAACACCAAGCCCTGGAGCTCGTGAGGTCGCCGTCGACAATCATCACGAGGAAGCTCCACAACGCTCCGCAATTTTAACTTCAACTTCGAAGAAGGCGAGAGGTCGGTTCGGCGTTATCGGTGGTAAAAAGAAGAATAGTGAAGGCAAGATATTAGACACTCATCCAGAAGCAGCATTGTCGCCATCACCCCACTATAGACCCAATAGCGAGCAGGGCAATGAAGAGAAGCCCAAGATCAGTCCCGAACGAGCGACGCTGCATGATGAGGAGCTTGGAGAGCTTCCAAGTAAGTATAGCGACCCAACGATGGTGCGAGGCTCTCCAAAGTCCATTTCACGTAACGAAAGCACCCTGCAAAGGCCCGCCACGCCGCCAGCAGAGAACTCGCAGGATAGAGCAGACAAGAAGCGTGTAGAGCTCAAAAGGCTTCTCGATGAGAAAGCGAAAGCTCCAACAGTGAAGAAGCGCAAGTTCTGAATGTCGCGTACATCTCTTAGATGTGGGTTACCTATGTGTATAGTATCTCCTTTACTCCATCATAGAGCGCAACTGATCTGTTTATAGTATACTAAGCTGCTCGTAGGTATTCAGCCTGTACGCTGAGACTGACGTGAGAAGTAACGCTGGTATAATGAGGTTAATAGTTGAAGACGCTAAAGCACTCTCCCAGTTGCCTAGAATTTGATGAGGTGGAGGTGAGATCCACACTACCGTTCGCGCTTATTCTCGTGCTTGTGTTCGTGCTTCTAAAGCCCTCAAACCAATAATCCCGTCGCGCTCACTTCCGCTCGCCACACCGACAGCTACCGATCGATAAGTTGCGAACTGACAATCCTTGCACATCATTGCACTATATTTTCCATCGGTGAGACTGTCAATCAGGAAAATGGCACAATCAGCACCAACTGTTATTGCATCTCACAACCCTTTTGATGATATCAATGCTATCGGTAGGACGACAGATACTGTCGATACGCCTGGTCAAGTTTCAGCTGAAAACAGCGGAGAAACCGAGCCGACAGGCGTATGGTTAAGAGACTGGTACTACATCTTCAACAAGATCTTTAAGGTACTCAAGCCTGCTCATAACGTGAGACACCGTCATCCACGTTATCCGGATGCTCTCTTGGCTATCATTGCTACAAGCTCTTGCTTCATTATAACAACTCTAGGTAGCACCGCCCAGTTGCGATTCATCCCTCTTGTGCTCTTCATCACTGCTATCGCCTGCGCCTTCGTTTCCCTTTGGGCACTGATCTACCTGACGATGCCTCTTTGCATAGCGACATACATTGCCATGTTTGTGGTTGTCCTTGTCCACAATATGGAAAACCAAGATATGCAGCCCCAGCAGCGTACAGCCTTCGTTGTCGCCGTTGTGCTTTGGATCGCGTTTGTTCCTTTGATCGGTGCTGTGACCTGGTCATTCAGGAAATGGGGTCGCGCCATGTTTAAAAAGCGGAATCAGCAGCGGAATCAGCAGCAGCAGCAGCAGCCTCCACTGCCTTCAATAGAGCTTGACCAACTACCTCGTACACCATCGCCAGTTGTGCTTCGTCATTCTCACCACCTTGGGGCTGGTCCCGCTTTTATCCAAACTCACGTGGCAATTGAGTCTCCACCACTGTTCGTTGTTGGTGATGACGGGTTTCAAGAGGTGAGAGAATTCGTGTAGATTCCGACAACCTACACATTCCAGCAGAGGGCAGCGCAACGCAGTGAATGCGCGATGTTTAGTGACATTTAACCTTACTACAAGACGGCATGTTGGTAGACACGCTCCGAAACCACAACATTCGACAACCGAAATAACTATCGCTCAATTCATGGATAACGAGACGACACCCAGTATTGCAAAGGTTTCAGAAGTTCGCTCTGAAATCGATTAATCTTGGTGGCAGCTCGCTTTTTGCCTTCCGCAAGCGCCTTGAGTGCGATTTTCGTCGTTCTTCCTTGTCAACCTCGACGCACCACGATGTGTCGGTACGTCTACCTTTATTTTTCGCAGTGTCAACACCAAAAGACTACCCTTCTCGAATGCTGCAATGCTGCGGACATACGTACCTTTACTCTCGACGACGCGGTAACCGGGAAGCCACAGCAAGCTCAGGTTGGTTTTGAGCAACAACACTTGCGATCAGCGTCCAGCTTGTTGAGCTCCCACGCCCTCATCCCAATAAAGCCATTGGTTTCATCTCCATTTATTTCCAAAAGATGCCGTCATATGTCCGATCTTCGAGACGCTGAAGATGAGATTGGCAATCCTGAGATCTTGAGCAACTTCCAGTCATCCGCAATCTCAAACTGTTCATCAGCCGATTGTCGACGCCAACCATCAGACTATCCAGCTTATCCTAGAACTCCGCTGCTGTCAGGTCTTGCAAATACCGGAATGAAGTGTAATGGTGTCCATCACCCATCTGCAGATGGGTACCTGTCTATCCACTCAGGGTACTTGAAAGATACAGGAAAGAGAGGCTACATCCATGACAACATTGCGAAGGTGGAGGGTCATAGTAGTGAGATCGCACCATATTCGTCCTTAGGCAGCCGATCTTGGATTGAATCACTCTCTGGAAGTCCAGTTCTTCAACTACGTGGTGGAGGTCCAGACGATGTTGACAGCTTACAGCTCTTCAGTCCAGTCAGTACTGTTGGGATGGTAACCGGAGGGTCAAACGTGAAGTTATCATGGGCTGATCAGGTGGAGCATGAGATTGCGGCAAGATTTGAGGCGCCTTTATCTGAGCTATTGCCAGGCTTAGGCGAGGCCAATCCACTTGGAGAGCTTGATCTGGACGTGTCAGAAAGACAGGAATCTTGGCGATCATCCTGGCGTACAGCGTCCGAGGCCAGGACAAGAGAAAACTGGAGGAACGAGCCCGCAGCTCTTGGGAAATCATCCCGACACGCCGTACCATCTCCATCGCTTGTGGACTCCTCCAATAAGACCAGACCGCGGTCTCACAAGCATCGCATAAAGGCCATGTCAGGACTCTCGTCCCAAATTCAACCAGAAGTATGGCTAGAGGACTCGAAAAACGCAGCACCCAACTTCGAAGCCCAATCTCAAATGGTGCAAATGTCCAGTGCACGTGTGCCAGACCCAGATTTTCTTGTTCAACGCAAGAAAGATACTCTAAGCGAAATGACCAATGCAGGACAAGTTCGACGAACGGCAACTAGCACATCGTGGCTACAACGGGACCAACCTTTGTCTTGGTCCAAAGGCTTTCCTCCCCAGGAACAGCCGACGAATGAGAACAATGGGCAATTGAGTCCTGAGTCCCTGGAGAAGAGAGTCGACCGATCACAGCATACAATACCTAAGATTGCATCGCGGGCAATGTTTCCATGTGTAGTGACAAGAGAAGCTCAAGAACAGGTCCCTCCCCATCGGTTCAATCTACCCTCCACCACTACCGCTCCAGGAAGTACTGGAATGACTTGGGCTCAGAGAGTCAACGCAGGTGGGTTCAGAAGTACTGTTTCGCAAAAGCCGGAGGATCCAGTCTGGCGTCAAGATCAGCCGCAGAACTCTTTTGCTAGTCGTCCGTCACTTTCGAAGGTAGGCTGTGCAAAAGAGTCTCCAAACACTGTGTCTCTGGCTTTGGACTCGCTTAGCTCAACCATACTATCACCAACTGCAGACACTTCAAGCCAATCGGCAATGGTATCTGAGTTTGCTGGGGTCTCAACAACTGACGGCTCGACTGCCCCTTCGAGCACCTCGAGCCATCTTGGGCAACGACACCGACTTCCGTTAGAGTGGAGTGCTACATATGAACAGAGACGGTTTGCAATGGTGAGCGTATCGCCAGTTCAGAATGGCGAATCAGCGCCATCTGAGACTGCACGGCTTGATTCAGCTAGGGAAAATTCCGACAAGGACCCGAACAACCACTCGCATTCTTCACTACGCAAAATACCCAACGAGATAGATGCGAATGGATCAAATGGGGACGACTGGCAAATTGTGGGTAGGAAGAGCAGAGCTTCGCAGCCAGCGATACCTTCGAAAGCAAAAAGGCCCACTCAGCGCACGGTTAAGTCATCTAAGAGGCCCCTTACCCGGCCGGCTCCGGTCAATCTATCACCTGTACAGGTTTCGCCGCCGGCCTTGTCAACACCCAAAGCCTGGCCAAATCTTCAAACGCACCCGTCATCAACGCCACCACCGCATCCACTGCCAACGCTAAAGAAACCAAGCTATGCTGCTGTTGCTGGTTTGCGTTCTCCGCTTATCTCATTCTCATCGAGCACCTCCTCATCAGCTGATGCTCCATTTATCTCCGCTCCGCAGACGCCAGAGCAGCCTGCGGCAACACCTGGCGCCCAGCTCGTGTCGCCAGACTGCTCCGACGCTTACTTCTCGGCAGCTGAGGATGTGGAGTTGTTATGTGATAGCCCTGGAATAAACCATACGCCCCTCGAGGACTCGGATTTCGGCGGATCTCCTGCCACGATGGTATCCGCAACTATGCCTAGCGATGACTCCCTTACCCAAAAGCAAGTTTCGAGGGAAACTTCCATTCTCGATCTATGTAATGAACAAGGTATACCAGGCCAAGAAGTCTCGGTAAAGACTCTGAAATCGAAGTGTGGAGGTACACTTGCATCGCCAACGCAGAAAGCTCGGTTTGCTATCAAAGGATACCGCTCGTCCGTTGAATCTCCGCCAAATTCAGCATCAGCCTTTCAAAAAGAACGCTGTGCACTTAGCAAGCGGAAGCCGAAGTTATCCGATGGTATGAACTTCGACCTGCACCCTGGAGAAGTTGTTACAGGTCATGGTCTTGAAGATTTCTGCCGCGATAGTCGAAACTTGCAAGTGCAAAAGGACTTTGGAAATCTCAATAGATCAATCTCGGAAGTCGACCATGCCTCGACCCGTTATGAAGCACTAGAGGAGGCTACTTTAGCAGCCGCAGATCGTTACGAGGACGAGTATAAGCCCACCGCATTCGCCGAAAACCGCCCAGAAGACGTGTCGAGGCTTCCTGCAAGGTCAAGAAAGTCGTCTCCAAGGCGAGCACACCTCTCACCAGAGAAGTGTAACTTGACCAGCGTCAAAGGTAGCTCATCTGAAACAGCATCAAAGGCATCGTTACCGAAGACCCCAACAAGAAATCGTGGACGGAGGAAAAACAAGTGCACTACAAAGCTGGACGTTAGCAGTGAATCGACTGCACCGCTTGAGCCACAAAAAGCTAAGGAGGGTTGCAAAGACTTACAACTGCTTGCCTCCCAGGAGTTTTTCATGATCAATACCATCACATCGCCAGCAAGGGTGTTAGGTTCATCAAACCCCCAGCCACTAAGATCCGGCTCCATCTCACCACAGGGAAGTCCTACGAGACTTCCGTTTCAGTCACCGAAACGCGGAAGGGCAGCAGACAAAGTCAGTTATGGATCAGCAACCGGGAAAGATGTGCGGCGAGAGGCGTCTACACTTCGTGGTGAAGCTCCGGAATTCACTCCGCAAACAACGCCTTCAAAACCTAAACCATCACCTCTGTGTCTTGAGTCACCTGTCCGTTCGCGTCCACGCTTGCCAGATGAGTGGACCCAATCGTGTATAGCGGAAGCTGTCAAGGTGGCGGAAGATGAATTGATTCAATCGACGGCATCTGTCTCATTTCCTGATGCTAAGCCTTCAGAGTCAACTTTGACGCCATGGATGTCTAAGGGATACTGGATGCTCAAGAATGGAAAGTATGTTGGACTCGAGACTGGTTGTTGTCGTATTGAAGACAGTAAGCAAATCAACCCGAACGACCAAATGGTGACGGTGTGGAATACCCTTGAACGTTTTGGGCAGATCAGGCGAATGAAGCCATGTGGCACTATCAAAGTTGAGCAAGCCATGGAGCAAATTGGTAGGTGGTGTTCTGAATGCGATCCAGATCATTGAAGGGGTCGTGCTCCGTCTGGTAAAGTTCGCTCTGATGTTTTCGGTGTCAAGCTCGCTGGCGAGTATTGGTTCACCGGATGGTTTAAAACTGAGGGCATGATGTGTGATCGTTGCGTGGGTAGTCTCAGAGTGCGGTGGATTTGGAAGAAGGACAGGAGACGTGTTTTCATTCTCGTGTTGGATACCCCTCAGGTGTCGCAGTGTCTAAATGTTTGCCTTTCCGCGACTGTGTTGGCGACGCGATTCTTGTCGACAAATCCTCGGATGAATTCAAGGCTAGAAAAATTCAGAAGAATTAACTTGAAGTGTTTGTGCTATCGTTTACGTGGAGTCGTTCAGGGCAAACACGAAAGCAAGACAACGCTGACGCAAACATAACTGAGATCAACTAACACCAGAAACGCGCGTTAAGCATACAAGTAGCAGGCTAGACAAAATGACATTCAAGGGTGTCCCTAATAAGGATTGTACTGGCCCTGGCGTCCCAGTCCCCGTCTCCGTCCTCTACGTTCATTTATTCTCGCACGACCTCCTCGTCTCCATTCTTCTCGCTCTTCTTCCCATCTCAGCAACTCCTCTTCTAGCGCCACTAACATATCTGTAGCCTCCTCTCTCTACAACCTACACTCGACATGCTCATTCTAGAGGATGATCGGGCATCCCCCAGTGTAAAGACAGTAGGCGTTTTCAAGGACATACTCTCCATAGAACGGATTACGTGGGTCATTGACGTCCTGCATGAGAGCGAGCTAACGGCGGCAGGGATGGCATATGATGGCAGGCCCACAGGGTTGGAGGCAGAAGCTGCAGAGGTTTAGTTGGATGTAACACATGGCTCGTGAGGTGGTGCAGAAGAGTTATATTTATGGACGGACGTGAAGACTAACAGGGTCTGGGAAGGAACTGAAACCTACAGCAAAAGTGGTATTGATGTTCAAGAGCGGATACGGAGGAGAAGATAGACAACATGCCCCGGTACATAGGAAGCAGCTTTATAGTTTCCATTTAGTAGCTTCCAACAGTGCTGGAGGCCTATATGACTGAAAGCCAACACTTTGCGCGTTATTCCTGCTGTCATGCCCTCAAGTTTGTTAGAGTTACCCAGTCCTGTGTTTCAGCCATCACGACTCACTCCGAGTGATGAGCTTGTACTAAAGGTTTGCACCCTCCCATCACTGCTCATCAGTGCTTCCAAAAAGACTCTGCATGTGATAGTCGTAACGCCCGGGATGGTGAGGCCGCTGATGAGCCTTTCAAAGTCCGTCTTTCCTGTTTTCAACTTGGCTTGAGATCCATGTGCGCCTCCCGCCAGTTTGCAGTCTAGTATGTAGATGATACGTGCTTGCCATTGGCCTGCCGGAAGTCGTACAATCCGAGCGTGGAGTGTGACCTCGCTCTTCAGTTACATCGAAACATAAGCAAAACATGTTCGAAACTGCAGAAGTGAAAGTATACAAAATGGTTGTGGTTGGCTTCAAGCGCAGGTATTTGTCCAACATCAGATTTATCAGTTGACGTGATTTACTCGCTGCCTCCTGCCTCCTACAAAGAAGATGGTTGTGTCGCTGCCCTTCACGCTCTCAGTCCAGTGAGTTGACGCACAATGGAAGTTATGTAGATAACGACTGCGCGGATTTCACAGATTCTGAACGCTGCGAAGTTGCTTCACCTTCCTTCACCACCGCACGTTGATCGGTACCAGCATTCCAATGGATGGGATCATTGAGCTATACGATGACAACGAGTATAGCAGAAAGGACATAATGTGAACTGTCAGTACATGTAAGGTATGGCCGTGTGGCATTGATGGTCAGGTTGCCTTCGGAACTTTGAACGCCTCTGATAATTCTCCGAATGCAGAGTACATGCCCAAGTGGCGTCTGATGGCTGCCAAATAAAGAGATACACTAATCTCTTATCGGATAGACCCAGAAAATCAACCCCTTCTTGAATTCCCACTTCCATTCCAGTCTGTATCAAGTTCCACACCTTGTCCTTTCCTTTGCTACGGCAAACACACTCGCTCAGCATTTCGGCGACGACCTCAGATTACTTCGTTCGCTTGTGGGGTATTGTTTCTCTCAACATCTATTAATTTGCCCCTCTGAGTGCCTCTGGAGAAAACAGCTGCCGACTTTTTCGTCATTCTTTCAATCATTCAAAGCCGATTCACGCAATCCCGGATCGTTCATCTTCAACATCAGAGCTACAGCGACGTCGAATATACTGCAGCAGAAGGCCAGTTGGATAGGCCATAATCGGCGGACTCTCCGTTTTCGCATTTTTACATACGCGTAATGCTTCGTCTTCTCACCACTACGGCGTTGGCAGCCCTGTCAGCATCCGCAGTCCTTGCCGATAATCCCATCTCCTGTGGACAGAGCAGTCAATGCCCAGAAAGTTTGCCTTGCTGCTCTCGTAGGTGACTCAAGATCGGTCCTCTGCATTGTCCCACGTTACATGCTCAGCGATTGGGGCGTTGAAACTTGCTGATGAAACGCTCTATAGAATATGGCCAATGCGGTGTCGGAGCTTATTGCTTAGGAGGCTGTGATCCCCTATTCTCTCACTCTCTCGACTCTTGCGTGCCAGCACCAACGTGCAAAAGCCAGGATTACAAGCTCACATCACTGGACGGCATAACACCCAACACAAAGTACCTTGGCGATGACTCCTCGACAAATTGGATTTCTAGCGGTCAACCGTTGGCATACAACAATCAGGTGTTGTTGACCATGGCGCCGGACTCTGTTGGCACACTGCTTGCTAGTGCAGCATATGTGTGGTATGGCAAGGTTTCGACGACTCTGAAGACCAGCAGAGGCGCGGGTGTTGTCACAGCGTTCATCCTACTATCCGATGTCAAGGACGAGATTGATTACGAATTTATTGGTGTAGACCTGGAGGACGCTCAGTCGAATTACTATTTTCAAGGAATCACTGACTGTATGTCAAATTTCATTCCCTCGATCGGCTTTGTTGTGCTGACTTCTCAAAGACAACAACGAGCAGAACATCTCCCTTTCCGACACTTTCCAAAACTACCATACTTATGAGATTGATTGGACACCCGACCAGATCACTTGGTCGATTGATGGCCAAGTCAAACGCACGAAGAAGAAGAGCGAGACTTGGAATTCCACAGCCAACCGCTACGACTACCCTCAGACACCCGCTCGTATTCAGCTTTCGCTTTGGCCCGCAGGCCTTTCTTCCAACGGTAAGGGAACGATTGAGTGGGGTGGTGGACTTGTCGACTGGAACAGCCAGGATATTAAGAACAACGGATACTACTACGCAAGCATCAATGAGGTCAAGGTTCAGTGCTACGACCCTCCTTCAGGCGCGAAGTCCTCTGGATCTACATCGTACATCTACACAGCCGATGCTGGCACAAACGACACTGTTGCTATCACCAACAAACCTACGGTTCTGAAGTCTTTACTTGGATCTGGTACTAACATGTCTGCCAACTACCCTTCTGCTGCTTCGTCATCCCCGTCTGGTTCAAAGACCGCATCTTCATCTGCAGCAGCCTCCAGTACTGAAGTCGCGACAGTTCCGGGTCTTACAGGAGCAGGGCCTGGCACCGATGGTCAACGTGGGTCCAGTGGATCTTCAAACTCCGGTTCAGGTTCTGGCTCCGGTAGTGGCTCGAACTCCGTTGCACCGAATGGCGCTTCTAGTGCTGCAAGCTCTTCGGTAACTGGTGTCGGCGGATTTTCGCAAGGAAACGGCGGCTCGAGTGCGAGCACGAAGGGGAACGGTGCATCGTCAAAGAGTGAGAGAGTGCTCCAAGGTTCGCTTGTTGCATTACTGGTGGCTGTGGTTGGCATGCTTGCGATGTAAATAGCCAACCTGTTTTTCAACTAATTCATGTGTTCATCATTGGGTTGGGGTTGTCTGTCGGTCTATCTTCTTTTCTGAAAGTTACTCTTTGATCGTCATCTAGCGCCTTTAGTCAATCTCAGGGTCAAGCGAATGCGCTTAGTGATTGGTGACAGTAATCCAGTTAGGGGAACTCAGAAATATTCTAGCATCATACTTCAACTGTCTCTCGATGTCTCCTGTCTTAGTTACAGACGTGCTGATCGTCATTTCATTTATTCAACACGACACCAGCTTCCCGTTCTGACAACCAAGGAGGTATATAGCCTCGCACTTGCCATGAGATATGGCAAATGGTGACGGCCAACTACATGCGGTGGCAGTGGTCAACTATACTATATGCTTGGATCTGATAACCCTCGTCTGCAGTTACACGTGCCGCACTAGTCGACCACGGGTAGATGCATGTGGCACGGTGCCTCAACTTTAATCTAGAGACGACATTCTACGGCTTGCTTCTATATCCTGAAGATCCACCGGTATCGACATCTGTGTGTAGTATCTTGGGATCGCGTTTATGATGCTATGGGGCGGAGCGGATCATGTTCAGGGCGCAGAAGCTGGCTCATGATGCCACGAGGCTCGTTTGTTCGCAAGATGATTGCTGAGCTGTGGGGTTTTGCCTATCGTGTCACCATAATCGGTTCATCTACAACTGCGGTGATGAAGAATGCTTGAGCTCCGGTGTCGGCGAAAATCTATGAGCTGCCTCAGATCCCTGGGCGTGGCACACAGAGCAAAGCATGGCGGCAAAAGAACGGCACATACGATGGCAGCTCGTCAAAGCTTTGAAACTTACCGCTGGAGCAGATCTACCTTGGCAACGATCTCGCAGATTCGACCCAATTCTCACCAGCGCAGAAGCGCTTATCTCGATCCAGCGGTTCCGAATAATGCCGTCTGACATCTCTCTGGTAAAATGCTTGGGTCCGCAACGTGAGTTCCTCTTACCGATACGGGGAGCTAAATGGAGCGAACGGTGGTTGCAAGGAGCCCTCGGGAGAAATTTCCGATGTATCCTGCTCAGCCTCATCCGGTCAAATCATCTGGATCACGGTTTGATCATCTGCTCTGTGTTTCCTGTCCCCCTCTCAAATTGCAGGTTTGCCTCGTCTGCTGTTGACCCCAGATGCTGAATCACATCGCTCAAAGCGACAAACACACACCTGACTGACGCACAGCAAGGTGGTCGGTTTGCGTGCTGTTATGAGTTAGTTCCTTTCCTGATGTATTCCCTGATCCAATAGCTAGCGCTCGATGTCACACCCGCCAAGGTACTTCTCCTTAGGTCTCGTTTGGCGATCGCTGACTGCGGAGCGCCGAGCTCTTCGAGGTGTGATTCACTTTCCTCCAATGCGTTATTCCTTCATTCACTCTGACATGGCCGCAGAGCTCTAAGCCCTCTCTCATGCCGTGTCTCTCTCATGCCGTGTCATTCACTCTAGCTATAAGATGCATCGAACTTCTTTCTGTTTTTCTCTTCTAATTTTCTTTACACTCTGCTTTTCCTACGCTGTTGGACCTAGAGAAGGGGCTTTGCACTCAACATTGGAAGCCCACAGCTACTACATCACTTCGGAGGGACTTAGAAGAATTGTCGATTCTCTCTAAACTGCTACCGGTGCTTGCTACTCTCACGTGCCATCCTCCACACAAAATTACCCTCTCTCAACAACTCCCAGCCTGAAAACCACCCATTCCCAACCTCTACTCCGCAGCCTCAGCGGGACATGGACAACATGTCCTGCCATTGCACCTACACCGAAACCCGCTTCGCATGCGGCCACACCACCGGCGCCCGCGCCCACCGCCAGTGCCGCAAAAACCTCCATCAACTAATGCGCATCCACAACCCCTGGGAGCGCGGCGTCCCGTATAGCTGGGGCAACAGCTGCAAACCGGACAGAGCGCGGAATTTGAGGATCAGACATTCACCGGGGCTATGTGGGGGTTGTCAGAGGGAGACTAGGAGGGGGTGGAGGTTTAGGGGGGTGAGGAGTGGGCATTGGACTTAGTGATTTCGACTTGGGCGGGGTGTGTCTGGTGGGTTTTTGGGGGTTGATTGTGAGCGGGTTCGGAGAGTTTCGGCTCTGCCGAGCGAATGGCTTCCTTCTCCTTCATTGGATTGGGTAACCTTCCTCATCTACGGAATGTGGGAATGTAACAAAACGTCAAGAAGTGAATGCGAACACCTCTCTAACCTCTCCGCGATCGCCCAGATTGGCGGGTGAATGTCACAGTGAACTGTTTTCCCGGTCACAGTATGCACAACTGACAGCGGAGAGGCATGCAGATGGCCGGCAGCTGTCATGTCTGCATTTTCGGGACGGCGGCTGCATGCAGCTGCATTTGTGGGGTGCAGGCGGTGAGTAAGTGAGGACGAGCTGGCAGAATTAGATACATGTATCGACTCTGTGCCGGCTATGATTGGGAGATGTTTCCGCGGCTTTGGTGGTGGGTTTGATTGCGTATCTCTAGTCATTAAACAGCTTACTGTTATTGGGTTGTTACGAGATTGCTTTTCATTTGTTGCGGAGTCGAGCAAGGGCGGGTATCATATCGAATGAAGTGGTACAAAGACGATGCCCAGAGCTGCAGCTTCAGAGGTGGCATGTTACCGGGCCGATCTGAACGCTCAACCAAAACCCTCACTCATCGTTTGCTAGTCTCTGTCCACCATCTGAATCCAAGTTGGAAGCACTACCTCACTACGGACGTATTACATCAAGCCTCAGACGCTCACTAGGTTATCTGATGCGTGATGATGGCAGAAGGATGAACGGTGCTCCTGCGATGTTCTACACGGCGTGATGATTATCATGGTGATGATAGTTTACGTTGTTTGCTATCACTTCTATAATACACTTGCGTACGCGGATATCAGAGTAATGAAACCAGGAGCAACTCTCAGCGATTGCCTAGTTGATTTTGAAATGCTACCTCTGCTGTTGCCCTTTCCCATGTCCGTATTTTCCTGCTTCTAGTCATTCTTCGATCCCTAGGTTTGCAGGAGTAGAGACGTCTTTGCCTCAGGTACGAATGCCCGAAACTAAACTCAACCAAGCTTGCTAGCACAGGTGTATCTGCTCCCCCTTGCCTTCCCCTCTTAACGCCGCATTGAAACGTCCTCAGCATTACCCAAGAATGTCCTTCGCGCTGCTCTTTCCTGTCTTTGTCCACGTGCTTCGACCATGCGGTGGTAATCGCACCACCAGCGACGTAAGATGCCATTCGTCATCATACCGTGCCGAAGAAGGTCGGAGAGTTTGAAACACAGATCCTGGAGTATGGGCGGCTGCCGGACCATAAGTGCAGAAGTCTCTGGTCTGTTCATTGAAAGCTAGCGCCGTGGCCATTGTAGATGCCTTGCGGAGTACGACACAGATCCTGAAGGCGGTCCAGATTTGGAGACTAGAGGAGAGGTGCAGATGTTACGAGCGGTGATGCAGATATGGAGTATAATCACGGACTCGGTTGCAGGAAAGCTCTCAGGTATGAAGACTCTTCTGACATTGTGTGGTTTCCTTCGGATTTCTGCCGTTTCGGAACCGTGTCCTGTCAAGAATGCTGAGAAGGAGACGGGGTATGTATCGAGAGCATATCCTATCTCCAACTTGACCGGTCATAGAGCTGTACCTCGGCAGACGCAAAGGTGAGCTGGTTAAACCTCTAGATTTGGTGCTTCTCTATCGATTGTCCCATTAGCCAGTTCATCTTCATCACCACTCTCGTCCAAATCATCCAATGGAAATGTCAAAATAGCAGCCACGCCGCCTAAACCCTCTAACCTCTTTCCGCTCTCATGCTCACTGCTTAGCACTCTCACCTCTCCACCTTCTACATCCTTGACTTTATCTACTAGCTCAACCCATCTTCTTCTTGATGCTACATCTTGTGCTCTAAAGAGCGAATTCGAAATTAGCAATACACCTCCGCCTCTTCCTACGGCTCCCTTCTCTACGGCTTTCTCCACTTCTTTCGGTCCATACCATGCTCTACCGTCGTCTTTGCGTAGCAATGTCATGAAGTCATCCATCAGCCGCGTTTCTCGTGCATACTTTGTGTCTTTCAGACGTACAAGCACTTCTGGAGACTTGAGGACTTCGTTTAGCGAATGAAGATGACCGGATGATGAGTGTACAACGATGAAATTCGATTTATTGGCGAGTAACGGTTTGTTTCCCGTCGATGTTGCCGTATCGACAATGTGCTTCTGGAATGATGCGGCTGTGAAGCCTGGTGATGCGAGCAGGATTGGTTTGGATTCGGAGAGGTCGATTTGTCGGAGAAGAGTATCCAATGTCGTCTGAAAGAACTTGTCCAAGCCCTGATTGACTTTAACATACTGAGCAGTAGGTTTTCAATCACGACTGCCCTACCTTGTCATGATCTCCAGCCCTACCCTGCCTCTTCCTCGGAATACTCGTCTCCACCCTCTGCCTCAACACCGTCTGATGCTGCGTAATGAAGCAAATATTGGCCAAACCCTCCTGCATTACCACCGCAACAGCATCTGCCGCCTTCTGCGGATTGATAGCCTCTTTCACCACATCCAGCGCAATACTGTCCCAACCCTCCGCCTTCTCCAGCGTAAAGTTCCGTTGTAGTTCTAGGTCCAATGTATGGAATTGACCGACTTTAGTGAATTTGTTCTCCTCCGCTATCTGGCCGGAGACGTGTAATTGGCCTGCTTGAGGGTCGAAGTCGATGGATCGAACCCGGATCAGGAGAGTTGTGTGGACGCGGTGGGAGGCGGTGCTGCCGGTTGCGGACTCGGTGGTGACACGGCGGAGGGCAGAGGCGCGGAGGAGGTCCGTTGGACGGATGAGGTTGTAGGCGTGCCACTGAGAGTATTAGATCCGAGGCAGTTGTAAGTGGTGTTTTCGAGTATACCATATCTTCTGGCTCCTCAGGAAAGAGGGTGACAGTGCCGGAGCCATCGCGGTCAATACTTTGCTTGATGAGTCGCATCTTGTCATACGAAGAGGACTGCTAACACCTGCAAGTAGACTGCTTTGCAATGGAAATCCCCTGTGGAGTCCTCGTCAAAAGTTTTTGTAGGGGTGAGAATGATTAATGCAGCAAGTCGTTTGGTTTAACGATTAAGCTTATCGATAACGGAGTCTAGTGGTAGTACGGAGTTGAGGGAGCTCGGTCTTCAACTTCAACAAACCTTATATAACTACTACACAATGCAAGCTTCGTCGCGGTTGAGGTTAGTTCAGGGCCATCGACCGCGAAGTCTCAGAAGCTTCACTGCTGGAGCAACAGCAATGGCGAATCTCATGATCGACTCGAAGTATCGTATGAATTCAGGGCATGAGATACCTATATTGGGTTATGGGGTAGGTATGCATGATTCTCATCATCGCTGTTCGATGTCTAGATTTAGAGGTATACTGAGATGCTGTATGACATACCGGAGGACCAATGAAGATTGTGTTATGATCATTTGCGGCTATTGAATACGGAATTGCTAACGAGATGCTTTCAGGTCTACCAAACGTAAGTCTTCCATACGAATTTCAAAACTTTACTCTCCTGCTCCTGACACTGCTTAGACCAGCGAATGTGGCGGAAGAAGTGGTACTACATGCTTTCAAAACCGGATATCGACATGTAAGCGGGCAAAAGATGTGCATAGCTACGTACACTGAATCACCTCTTCACAGGTGGATTCAGCCAGAGCGTATCGGAACGAGGGGCCCTGTGCGGATGCCATCAGAAAATGCGGAATACCCAGAACGGAAATCTTCTTCACTACTAAAGTCCCCCAACGATCGATGGGCTATGAACAGACCAAAGCTTCTATCGAATCTAGCTTCAAGCAGACCGGTTTGGACTATATTGACCTGTACGTCACCCCCTACATACTCTGGGGGATCTACTATATAAGTAAAACGGTGGCAGATATCTGATTCATGCCCCCTATGGCGGTAAGGAAAGCCGCAACGGAACTTGGCGTGCGCTTGTAGAAGCACAGCAAGCGGGCAAAATTCGATCTTTGGGGGTTTCTAACTATGGTGTTCATCATCTCAATGAGCTCGAGGCATACATCAAAGACCTTGAGTCGGCACACGGAAAGGGCAAAGGCGGGGAGATAAGTGTGGGTCAGTGGGAATTACACCCATGGCTTGGGCGACCAGACATTGTCGAGTGGTGCCAGAAGCGTGGTGTTATACTTGAGGCGTACTGTCCCATCGTTCGAGGAAACAGGTTCGACGAGCCAGTATTGCAGCCAATGGTCAAAAAGTATAACAAGACTCCGGCACAAATTCTAATACGATGGAGCTTGCAGAAGGTATGCCAGTCTCGGTCAAATCCAAACACACGTCTGCATGTGCTAGATGCTGAACGACGTTCAGGGTTTCGTGCCGCTTCCAAAGTCTGTGACGCATTCACGAATCAAAGAGAATGCCAAAGTCTATGATTTTGAGCTTACTGCAGAGGAGATGAAGTCGTTGGAAACTGGAGAGTATTCTCCATGCTCATGGGATCCTACCACGAGCAACGATTGATCTGAGCCACTGCGATCTGTACGATAGTCAAGCATCCTGTCGGATGAACGCTGTAGACCAATCCGGCGTTATTTCAGAGTATTGCAAAGGGCAAATGAGATTGCGTAGCTGACCATATCAGCCCAGTGCTTGGAGGCCTTAGCAAGATCTTTTGTATACGTGTTTACCACGTAGAGTTCCGTCAATCAAGATTATGGATACATGTTGCCGACCATCGCTCCGCTTGTGATTCGTTTGCCGTGGCAGTAGGTCATCACATTTTATCATGCATGGTGAACGAATAGCTAGCTATATTATGAAGAGCGGAGCGAAGGTCTGATTAGTAATCCAGCGTCGTGGTTAGGTACCATGAGTCAGCTGCCCCACCGGGAAGACAACAATGCCGCTGCTTTCTCGACCGCAGTCCCCGCAGGCTTCGAACATTTACACTCGTCGCTCCTTCCTTTGGCTGCATGATGCGGGCTCAGACACACCTAGCAATATACGTTCATTGGTGGCCAACATATATCTCATACGAATCGCGACTTCCAAAGTGTGCTGAAATCCACGATGGCAGTAGAGCATGCCGATGTGTCATCTCCGAAAAGCGCAAGTCTATCTAGGACGAATACTTTGTCTCTCGCTCTTGCCTGTCCTAACTCAGCACACAAGCCAATCACGAGCAGCGAAGGATTTCCTGCTCTGGACACCATTCTTTCCAGCGAATCTTTTAAAGGAATGCTTACTGAACGCAATCATCAGCAATCCTACATCAGCGGTCTTCTTCTGTGACCGCAAAAATGCCTAACACATCCACACGGCACCCTCCACGGACCCTCAAGCAAGCTAAAAAGGCTTATCAAAAGTCTGGCGCTATTCCTGGTCTCTCAGAGACCGATTTGAAACACTTAGAACGTGCCGCATTGCTCCAGGAGCGTGCGGATCGCATCGAGAAGCGGGAAGCACAGAAGCTCATCAATCGGCGGAAGAGGTTGGAGAAGGAGCAAAAGGAGAGGGAGGCGAGGAAGAAGATGGGCATACCGGAGCCCAATAAGGTTTACCTCAGTCCAAGGCAAGAGAGGCTGTCACAATTTGTTCGAGGAGGTGGGAAGAGTAAGGAGCAGAACGAGGAGGATTGTACAAGGGCTCCGTTAGAGGACCTGGAACGGTCAGACCAGAGCTTGGAGGATCTCTTGGTTGATCAGAGTTGTCTTTTGGAGCATGCATCGCCCCTTCAGCCTCTCCAACTTATAACACCTGATCGACGGCGAGTACAAGATGACCAAAGTCCCTGCGCATTAGCTGGGAAGACTGCATCGACACAATCAGACGAGTGGACCGCCTTCTTCGTTAGCAACACGCAGATTGAGCGAGAGCTTACTGAAGATGAACTCGAGACGCCCCAGAAGAACCCAGAGAGCATGTCAACTTACAAGAGATCCGCCAATCTAGTTGAGGAAGGAACAGCAGAGCTTCTGGGCTACCTTGCAACTCAAGATCTTGACTTCGACATGGACGAAACCGAAGACATCATACCGATTGAGGAAACCTTGCCGATGTTCCCAAGCGACGGTGCCGATTTCTCTGAGGATGAGTTTACGGACCTGAAGTTCAAGGCGAAGGTTGAAGGTTCAAACTCGGTCGAGGCCGAGGGTTTAATGCTAGTGTTAATGACACAAGACCTCGACTTCACTGATGATGAGCTCGAGCAGTTAGCACCAAAACAGGAAGCTCAAGGCGTCGCAGGTAATGAAAGGATGCGGGAACAGTTCAAGAGCGGACTTGATGCTACTCTCAAAAACCAGCCGCCGATCAAGTGGGCCACCGAAGGTCTGACAACCACAGCAGTCGAACGAGGCAGCAAGCACGCGGATCAGGCTACTGCGCCTGTCAACTATGATGCCGAAGATTTCGACTTCTCACCGCAAGATCTCCTCGAGCTGGAAAGTGCAGTTCAGAAGGTCAGCAAGGGCTCAAGTCAAACTGTACTGGCTGTCGAATATTACGCGGAGGATTTCGACTTAGAGGACTTCGACTTATCTGAAGAGGATCTTCAAGAGCTGATCTCCTGAAGCAACGTTCAAGTTAACGGTATCGAGCGACACATCACGTAGCTTCTGAACGACGTCAATGGACGCTCGACCTGTGCTCTCTCTATTCCACCGTTGCTCGCATCCGAGCACGTACGGTTTTGATCCCCCAAGATTCGGGTCTCGATGGGTCCTCTCAATGGTGTGATCTACAGTACGGCTCCGTTATCCCATATCATGCCTTCCTCACCAAGTACAATATGAGGAGCACACGCATCAGGGCCATGGACGACGTCACACCCTGATTGGTTCTACCAGCGGCTTTACCGGCTTCCCTAGCCAGTCCGCGCGTACATGAAGGATTGCACACGCCCCTTCGGCATTCTGCAGTGCGGTGCTCACGACCATAGCTTGGCCGAGTCGAGGAGATGGCGATACTTAGGACTGAGACGATGGTACCGAGTAGCATAGCGCTAGAAGTGAGGATATTACGTTGGATTGGAATTTTGATGACTCTTCCTTTCGTAACTTTGGGACGTGGAATTGTATCCTGGGAGGAGAGTGTCTTAGATGGCATTTTGGGAAGAAGATAGGGCTGATGTTGACGAGGTTTGGGGTTTGTCGGCGCATCTGTGGAAGATAGGGTTATGAAGTAGAGCTTTCCCATCAATTAGAAATGTATTTGGGTCGACTGTATACTGTATTTCATCTAGAATTCACGATTTCAAATCCAAGTCTTCGAGCTCTGTCCGAGTTTTGTAAATCTTTGAGGCAACTTGAGTTGAAGCGGCTCTACGTCCATGGAACAAGTGCATATCATCCCTCGAGCGATTTGAACATCCGAGTATGGCGTAAGACGGTTTCACTGTATTTTATGCGACACTGAGAGCCATAAGCCTAAAGCCCTGAATGACCATGCACCGAGAGAATCTCGTCGCCGATATCAATCACTCTACTCGTCATCTTCCTCCTGATCGGCCTCGAGCGTCGTTTGTGCGATACCTGTAGCAATTTCTCGTCAGCAATCCATCCAACGTTATCCTATACCCCCAGCTCATCAACATCTCCCTTCCACCATGACCTCGCCCTTGCGAAAAGAAAGATGCCACTCACGATCCAAATCCCGCTGTCCACTCTGCGTGATCCTCCGTCCCCCCTTATCCTCATCGTGCTCCAAGACCCCAATCTTCTCCAACGCCTGCATGACCTTCCGATCGACACTCCCGCTGGCATCAACGTGGTGGGAGGGCCGCGAGCCGCGGTTTTTCTGGCTGCCGTGGGCTTTGCGTAAGCGGCCGACGCCGACGGTTTTGCGGAGGTAGACGTGACGGGCTACGGAGGCGGCGCGGGTGTAGAACCTGTACGGGGTGCGAAAGTGAGCTTTAGAATGGGAAGGGTGGTTTTTGTAGGGTGAGAACTGGGAGGCAGGGTGACACGGACGAGGTTGTGGGAAAGCGGGGAAGGAGAGAGGGCGTACCAGTCGATTGATTGGGGTGGGAGTTCGTTTGAGTGGGAGGTTTTTACTGTGTCGACCCAACCTGCAGTACAAAGCCACAACCGTCAGCAATCGAACTCATCGCTCTCAGTCTATCATCTCAAGCTCATGGTACGGGAGGCCTTTGGGGTATCGACGAACCTGGAATGGGTAGTTTCCCTTGTCTCTTCAGGAATGCCGAGTATGCATTGATGAACTTTTGCGCCTACACCAGACGATGAGTTCGTCAGCTTCTGCAGAATTAGAATTCTGTGTTCGACTCCCAGCATTCCCTCTGAGCATCTAGCGCTAATCCAGCCTTGCTACGAGCCTCTGCTCACTCTCCGGCCGTATCCCTCCACAGCTTCCGATGAAGGCGTTATGACTTACGTCGACATCGCGAACGCTGACACCACCGGCCATGTTTGCAACGTGTGTCTTTCAGTCGGAATTAGGCGGCGTTAAGATTGGGACAAAGGTCAAGGAGTGGAGGTGTCGTCGTTTTGGTCGTCGCGCTGGTGATCTTCAATTTCGCGGTTACAATTTGTGTGGGCGGCGGCTCGCTTAACCTTTTCCGGATTAGGTTAGCCCTAACCGCAGAACGATTTCACAATATCAACATCTCTGGGATGCCCTTCCCTTTTGGTGTGCAGATGACTGGGCGGAGTTTACAGAGGGTCTCGTCATCTACTTCTCAATTACCTAAACTGACTAAGAAGGATGTCACCAAAGTCCGCTAATGGCGCGATCCATTATCATGTTAATGACCCACACACCAACCCCGTATGCTCCAACCGCAAACTATGTCACAGAGCTTCCGGGACTCAGTCGACTATCATAGCGTAGGCGCTCGCTTGAGCCCGACGCAGTATCTTACAAAGAGGGTATCAATAAAATGTTCGTGCCGTATCCCTGGCGGCCGCTGTCTCTGGAATTCATCAATGGCATCCTGAACACTGAAGCATTCCCGCTCAATGAGGTAACAACAAATGAAGAAGCCAGTACGGTTGAACCCGTAATGGCAATGGACGCCAATAAGCGGGTGTTCGCCATCTCGTGATGAAGGCGTCAAGGCACGTAGCCGCTCGACCAGCTTAATGAAGTCCCTAACCTCGTCGATTGTAGGGGGGATTTTGGATACAGTTGGGAACTTGTGATACTCAACACCCCCGAGCTCAAGTCTCTTAGGATCATAGACAGGACTTTCATGACTAATGTCGATGACGGCCTTGATCTTGCCTTTCCAATCTCTTACAAAGAGTGCAGGCGAGTGTTTGTCGTCTATCTCACGCAAGGTTTTCATGGCTCGAAAGATCCCCGCAATAGGCTCCGAGACGGGTCTTACTGCCTGCCACTTTGCAAGGTTCTTGACATCCCATTTTCCCTCAGTAGTAAGGAGTTGCAGTTGCCAGCCGAGCGAAAGACGTTCATCAACATGCTCTGACAGAAAGGTCTGGATCAGGCCAGCAAGCGTACGATATGTTGCAGGATCGTAGAGCAAAGCGTGAGAGGCTGGAGCTGGCAGAATGCTGGTCTGCAAGACTCTCAGCTTTCGAGTAGGTGACGCGGATTGCCAATGCGCTGATGCGTCAATTGGTAACAGCATCTCCGTCTTCGAGTTTTCAGTATCCAAGTTCTTCTCATGGCTCGCGTCAGCTGGCGGGTTTTCGAGGCCTGCTACGGTATAAGGATGCGCCGACACGGGCAGTGCATCGCTTCCCCCTATTTGGTTTCTTACTCCTCCGGTGGCAGACTTCCCAAGAAAGCTCGCGATTTTGACCACTTCTTCTGGTGTTGTGACGGTGTCAGCTTCCCCAGCAACAAGGAGTACTGGCATGTCCAGCCCGGACCAAACTTCCCTTCCTGGCAATCCTCTTCTACCAAAACCGTCTTCACCGTAAGCGGGCAGAGCACCCCAAGCCATGCGGCGCCAAACAGGCGTTTTACTTTGTTCATTGAATCTCTGCTGAAGCTTCTTGATCTCCTCATCTGCCTTTATTCCGACGAACCTTGCAACACTGGGACTTTCAGGACCTCCACGTCGATCCCACCTTCTCCAAAGATCGAAGATCGTGTTAGGGATTGAAAGCACCTTACGGTACCCTGCCACTTGTTCCTTTGAAGGAGGGGCGGCACGTGGACAGATGGCGACTAGACCAAGCACACGAGGTGCCAGGTTTAGCGTAGTTCGCGATGCTGACGAGGCTAGTAGAGCTGACAATGAGCAACCCATACTGTGTGCAATAAGCACAACCCCTTGATTAGGCGCTTTATCCAGGTGATCTTCTATTACAATAGCGAGCAATTCAACCAGTGCCTCCGTCGTATATGCTTGCCATGATGATGGTGCGAATGCCGATAGGCCACAGCCAGGCAGATCAATACCAAGACACCCTGAAACATTGACAAGACTAGTGAGGAGTGGGTGGAATTGCTCGAGGGACCCTCCAAGACCATGTATGAAAACGAGTAGAGGTAGTGGCGATGGCTTGGAAGGCAGCTTGTCAGCTTGGGGATTTGGGCGGAAGAAGGTCCGGATGGAGGGATAGGAGGCGAACGAAGTTGTATAACATCGATATGTCGAATGCTTCCGGAGCAAACCAGGGTCCTTGTCTTCTCGATCTGAGAGCAGACGTCAGCAATCGTTCGGTGAATTCAAGCTTGTCACCAAAATAAATCCTAGAGTACCTTTCCCTGAAGTACTGCCAGCGTCACCAATAGATCCGGGGACGCTACGCTGCTCTTTCAGTCCCTCCCTCGATGATCTCACAGAGTTCTCCGCGTCGTCATTGTTTGTTCCATGGCGAGGTCTGAGGAACCATAGTCCGGGCAGCAGGCTGCACAATGCTAGGATTTGAACCATCTTCCAGAAGCTAAACCCCCCCTCGATGAATAGTAGATATTGCTGCCGAAATGAAGCAAAAGCAGAACGGGCAGCTGATTGAATGATATCGATAGATGACCTTAGCACTGACGACACTGAACGTTCATCCGACTGTGTAACGATGTTTGTGGCTGCAGCGACAACACTAGCTCTAAAGACCGCAACAGCAAACGCCCCAAGTTTACAACTTTTAACATTCCATCTTCCTGAGAGCGACGCTTCCATATTTATGTGGTCTCAGGGTGTTGAATCCTGGACCGTGCGCCTTGTTGTCGATGCTGGCCGAGCTGCGTTGTTTACAACACTTTCGCCGGCAGAGCCAATGATCGACACGGACCGGCCCTCCTGCTGGCGTTGCTGGCTGATGCTGAGTTCTTGAAAAGGCGGTGTCTCTCGGTTTCAGCCTAGTCGCCCTAGGGGGTCCCGAACGCCGGGAACCTGGGATTGGATAATCTCGTATGCCTCTGCCTTACGGTGCTAAGTGGTAGTAGTACGGCGGTCTCAGGCATGGTGTCTTTATATTCGGCTGTAGCACGGTTCGGTGCGATTCCTCTTACTTCAATGACAATGGTCACCTTGTCTTTCGGAATTCGTCAAACGGTCAATGAGCCACTCGCCAGGCAACCGTATCAACCTCTCAAAGGGCTTTCCCTAGGCAAAAGCGCGGAGTTCTTCCCGCTATTGGGAAGATTGGTGAGATTACAGGTTGGACGAATATCCGTTCATTCATCCCTGAAACGGAGGATGTATGTACGTTTTCTCTTGGATATGCCAACAAACAACATCCTTGATCTCCCCAACCAATGTAGAGCGTGCTTCATCAACAAAGCTTATTGGAGTATGCAAGTTTGGCTGATCTGTGATTAGTTTTGATGAGATAAGACTAGATTAGATGACAGAGTTGCGGATCGATCTGTGCTCTGCGAAAAGCCTCGGTTCTATCGGTCTAATTGAAGTTACCGGCAACGGAAGATTTCCGGGCGAGACCCATGTGCTTCTCAGAGGTCATAGGCGGGGCAATAAGACTTTGAAGCTACGAGTGCAGTTGGGTCACGGCAATGAAAGAGACGAGATGCAAGTGAAGTGAGGTCTCTGTACCAGTACTTTGTTATCGGTCAACATTACTTGAAGAGTGCCCCTCATTTCTCTCATATCTTTGTACCAAATACTGCTCTGGCACATGTCAATACGTTCGTATACAATCTTCAGCTGTCATTGACCATTCCAATTAACATCAACAGTGACCTATTCTTTTCAAAGCAGCTCCTTCACAATGGATCATTCGAATCTAGAGAAGCAGAAACAACCAGAAAAGCCAAGATACCTGGATTTCCCTCATCTTCCAGACAACGCGACTCGAGATGGCAAGCCAATACTTAACAAATACTCGTCCACAATCACTAAGGACCATGACTTTCCAGGTGCTCAGGTGAGTCGATTATTCTACTTGCCTTTTGGTACCCTAGCTGATCATGGTATACAGGCAATGCTGTATGCTGCTGGTGTACCGAATCGAGAAGCTATGAAGAACAGCCCACACGTTGGCGTAGCATCGGTTTGGTGGGAAGGAAATCCTTGCAAGTAGGTAATCTATCTCCTATGCTCAAGGGTTGAGACTGACTGAATCCCTCTAGTATGCACTGTGAGTCTCTGAAAAAAAAACAATGCCCATCTCTTACTGTGATGGGTTGAGCCGGAAAATTAACAATGGCTCTCATACAGTGCTTGATCTTGGACGAACAGTCAAGAACGCTGTTCAGAAGCAAGGAATGCTGGCATGGCAATACAACACCATTGGCGTGTCAGACGCCATTACAATGGGTGGTGAAGGTCAGATATTGTCCCCTAACCTGACATGTACACGCTCTGATAGATCTAGGCATGCGATTCTCACTCCAAACCCGAGAGATCATTGCCGACAGTATCGAAACCGTTACGTGCGCCCAACATCACGACGCTTGCATCGCGCTTCCTGGTTGTGATAAGAACATGCCAGGATGTGTAATGGCGATGGCACGACACAACAGACCCTCCATCATGATATATGGTGGCACAATTGCTGTTGGGTACAGCGATCTTCTACGAAAACCCATCAACATCTCTACCTGTTACGAAGCACAAGGTGCGTATCTGTACAACACTCTTGAGCAGCCAGAAGATGGCGGAGATAAAACGAAGACGAAGGATGAGATCATGGACGATATCGAACAGCATGCATGTCCTGGCGCAGGAGCATGTGGAGGAATGTACACCGCGAACACCATGGCAACTGCGATTGAATCGATGGGGCTCACTCTTCCCGGTTCCTCATCAACACCAGCAACATCACCAGCCAAGATGCGCGAGTGCGTCAAGACTGCAGATGCGATCAGGATATGCATGGAGAAGAACATCAAACCTCGCGACCTGCTAACAAAACGTTCTTTTGAAAACGCTATGGTCATGACCATGGCACTGGGTGGAAGTACAAACGGCGTGGTACACTTTTTGGCAATGGCCGCCACAGCCGGTGTACCCTTGACTCTTGACGATATCCAGCGGGTCAGCGACAAGATCCCGTTCATTGCGGATCTGGCACCTTCAGGGAAATACTACATGGCGGATCTCTACGATATCGGCGGCGTACCCTCAGTACAGAAGCTACTTGTTGCCGCAGGACTGCTAGATGGAGGCATCCCAACGGTGACGGGCAAGACGTTAGCGGAGAACATCGAGTCTTTCCCATCTCTGGCGCAAGACCAGGTCATAATACGTCCTCTATCCAATCCAATAAAATCGTCCGGTCATTTGCAAATCTTGAAAGGCAACCTCGCTCCTGGTGGCGCGGTGGCCAAGATCACAGGTAAGGAAGGTACCAAGTTCACCGGCAAGGCTCGAGTATTCGACAAAGAATCGCAGCTCGACCACGCATTCAACAAGGGACAAATACCACGAGGAGAAAACCTCGTGCTGATCGTGCGCTACGAAGGGCCAAAGGGCGGACCGGGCATGCCGGAGCAACTGAAAGCCAGCGCATCCATCATGGGCGCGAAGCTGACAAACGTTGCGTTGGTGACTGATGGGAGATACTCCGGCGCAAGTCATGGCTTTATCGTCGGGCACGTGGTGCCAGAGGCTGCTGTTGGGGGACCGATTGCTGTGGTGCAGGACGGTGATGTGGTCACTATCAGCGCGGAGACCAATGAATTGAGTATGGCCGTTAGCGAAGAGGATATTCGCGAGAGGATGAAGAGGTGGAAGGCACCTTCAAAGACCGTCACAAGGGGCGTGTTGGCGAAGTATGCGCACCTGGTGTCCGATGCAAGTCATGGAGCTGTGACGGATCTGTTCTAAGCTTTTAGAACACATGCATCAAATGATGCCTCTGGTATCAGAAACCTTAGATCACTGTTGCCAAACCATCTCACCACTAACCTGACAAATAAAATGGCAAAAAGTTACGTGTTATCATCTACGGAAAATCCGATCATGAAACTCCTTCACCCCTTATGCAATCCCATCCCTAGTTGCCCCCCGCACAAACCTATCATTACACCACAACGCCGCGTCCGGTGTAGCGGCCTGCGGATCCGTATTGTTTCAGGCGCTAGTTCTTGAACGCTCATCAATGCGTGGCTTTTTACCCGCCTTTTGAAGTGAAGGACTCGTCCATGTGGCTAGCAAGTTGTCCAAATATACATGGTTAGTGATATATCCTCGAGGCCCATCCACTTGCCCATCCTCAACCAACGCTCGACCGCCCCCAAGCCCTAGAGGTCTTTCAGGGCATCGCAACAGCCACGGTTATCAGGGCGACCATCAAAGCTATTCCTCCTAGACGACTGACTCAACACTAACGACTATCTTCTCTGACGAGCGCAACAACACGAACTTCTCAGCGCCCCCCCGAAAGATCGGCTCGTTTTGTCCACCGGTCCTTGCCATATCATATCCCTATCCCCATCCCTTCGATCCTGGCGACGGAAAAAAACGAAGGGAGGTCCGCGCCAGGGGTTTCACGCAAACGGGCGAATCATGTAAATCCGAGAAGCAAAGCCAGCATCCACGAATCGTGTGGCTCTCACAGACGATCTCCAGCGCTTACTTACTATACGAGGAAAGTGGTAATCCACAGAACCCGCGCACGGGGGAATTGTTGTCGTTGTGAAGCTTGACAGATGGCCGTGGATAAACTTCGGATAGTCAATTCCTGGATGGAGTAGTCCCTATCGACTGTCCGGAGTAGTAGACTGGCTGGGGTTGGCGGGGAGGGATGTGGTGGATGTGATGGGACTTATTGTGACGGCCCTACGTGAGGGGGGTCTGTGGTTAGGGGTCGACGGTTGTGGGTTTGAGATTCGGCGGCGTAGCGTGGTGGATGGTGTCATACTACAGGGAGTACCTGATGAGACTCAGAGAGTGATGGGTTACGGAAGGACGGTATAGGGACTTGTAGACATTGGATAGAGTAACGGACTGTATGAACCCTATACGGTACCGCTCCTGGAGTGCTCCAAAGACCGCCGAGTGCTCCTCCAGTTGTCTCCGCCTCTTGTGAAGTCTGTGGATCGCTGCTGTTAGTAGGAGCTCTAGGTCATGCAAAGAGTTGACATCAGGATAAGCAGCCCTGTCACCAGATTACCTCCGCGGCTGACGGTGCTGTTGAGCTTAAGGATCTTGCGAGTCAAGACGGACCGCGGAGAGGGCGGCGCCGGAGTGATCTCGTCCGCACAGATCTCGAGGTCCATAAGGTAGCGACCCCGCCGACATCCATTACCTCATCATGGTTCCGCGAACTATATTCCTTCTCTGCCCCCCTCGCCCCCGGCCCCCCTTGGCTACGTTCTAGCTACCCAATACCCACCAGCACGTTTGACCGTCCGAGACCAACAATCCAAAGTCAAGCCCATCTTACTGTTTCCGTCAACTCATCCTCTCTGTACGATCGCTCCAAAGATGGCCAGGTCAATTCTGACGCTCTCCCCGCCGGCATAGTCCACCGGCCGTGCAGCAGCAGCAGCGTGGCAAGAAGCGTGTCCATGTCCGAGCTATTCCATTGCGCCACGGATCACTCTGGCGTTGCGCAAATTAGCCCCCCTATGGTCCAGCCACAAGCTCCTGAACTAAGGTTACCTCATGTATGTACATCCATCACCACCAACCGCGCTAGGAAAGACGGCATCTCTGAGCGAGCAAGGCTTAAAGATCCGCGGCTTCCGGGCATTACCCCGTTTATCTGAGGGATACAGAGTACACAGCCCCATCTTAACCGCATCAGCTGCCTTCCTCGGCCAAACCGGCAGTGCCCCAGCACTTTCGTAGATCAATCTCACATGTGCACTTTGAAAAGAATTTCTCGTCGATATCTGCTTGGGTGATACAAAAGTGCATTGATCGAGACTGTCGACTTCTTGCATCTGAGCCAACTATCTTGAAGGGATTCTTCAAATTGGATGTGAGATGGGATGCATGTTAGGTGATGAGGATTGGTCGCCTGACACCAAGGTCGCTGCACGGATAGAGAGAGCCTTATAGATCAGCATGTTGTTTGGATTTGCCTTGGTCATGCCTAGATCATGCTGCTTATGGTGACATTCAGAACGTTAAACAGATGGTGATCAGGGTGAAATACATATATCAATAAAGATGAACTTGGCTGAGAGTTGATGACAGATCGGAATGAATGTTAAAGTGGTAACGAAGCAGAGAAATAAATTGGGTTTGAATGGCTATTATGCCTCCGGCCAAAAGAGGGGAAGGCTGACGATAAAAGAGGTCTGGGTGCTTGCGCGTGTACACCACAGCTTTCTACAATCGATACTAAAGTAGATGTCAGCTAGCCCCTTACTTCTCACTCAAGTACAGATAGGAAGAAACGGAGACGTACTCTGAATTCGTCATTCTCCCGATCCGTCAAGTCCAGAAACTCCTGGTTGACCTTATGTTCCATCCCAATCATTTTCCGGTCCCTCCTCCTGTTCTCGGCTGCATAAACAAACCTCAGCACAATCGTGAGGCAGATACCCACAAGCGTCGTCACTACGATTGCGATCTTGGCGGGGATATAATCAGGAGCGTCTTTATTCCTGAAGGTTTCAGGGCCAATAATATTGCCAAGACTAAAACTCATCAGGAGGACGGCGTTCATGGTCACTTTCTTCGTATGGCCGGCGAAGTTGGCAGCCACCCAAGAATACAGCATGGGCAAAGCAGCGCCGATGCAGTTGGTCATGTAGTTTCCTACGAGTTTGCCTTTATTGGATTTCCCTGGGAGGAAGGCCATGAGGGCACCGCCAATAACGCCCGGAATGAGGAGGCAGACGATGATGATGGCACGTTGGTTGTAGCGGCCAGCGCAGTAAGTGGCGCCAATGATGCAGACGATCGAGATGGCGCCAGAGGGGATTGAAAGTAAGGCCGTTTGTTTGGAGGTGTAGCCGAATCTAGTACGTTATCAGCAGAGAAAGTGCTATGATAGGATGCAGCATACCCCTTGATGATAGTTGCCTGGTAGGAACTGATCGCACCATTGGGCACATCTATGGCGATCGTGATCAAACTTAACAACCAGGTATGCGGATCCTTCAGACATTCCAATGCCTGTTTCAGCTTGAAATGCTTGTTTTCTATGCCAGTCTGGTTTTCCCTCAACCTCTCGATAGCCCAGATCTTCTCATCGCGCGTCAAGCGGGAGCTCATGGGGTTGTCCGGGAGGAACATCATCACGAGGATGCCAACGACGATTGTGATGAGGCCCATCAGTAGAAAGAGAATCTGCCAGGAGGTGAATGTCTTGGAAGTATAGTGCTGGAAACCGAAGGACGCCAGGGCACCGATTATTGTGCCTGTGCCGGTCCCAATGTACCAGAAACCGATCCTCTTGACACCTGGTCAATACTGCAAATAGAGAAAATACACGAAGTGATGCTCTCTTACCGGCGGCTGTTCGCTTTTTTTATACCACATTCCCGTGATCAAAATAAGAGCTGGCGCAACCGCAGACTCGAAGCAACCCAAAAGCACGCGAACAGCAATTAGAGAGCCAAAGTTCTTGCACGCGCTGTTCGTCGTCACGCAGATACCCCAGAAGATGACGTTTGCGCCCAAATATTTGGCTGTGGGAAAACGCTGCATCAAGTATCCCGTCGGCAGCTCGAAGAAAAGGTATGTAACGTAGAAGACTAAGGCCAGGAGGGAGAATTGATTCGTGTTGATGTGCGTGTCTTGGAACAAGCCCATGACGGCAGCGTAGTTGACTGAAGGTTCCTCCGGAGTATCAGCGTCAACAACAATCTTGACACACTGGTAGTTCAATTGGCGTGGAGAAGCGGACTCAGAATCTTATCTAGATACTGCAGGTTGTAGCAACACCACATCAACGGTATAATCATCCAGTCGATCTTGCGCACCAGCCTCTTCTCATCTACAGCGGTCATTACCGTCGTGCCCTCATTGTTGAGGTACTCTAGTGCTGCGTCGACATCGACTAGGTTCTCCCTCTTGTCTTCGACGTTGAGTTCGATGTCGAGTTTCCCCATTGTGAAGAGCCGGATCTTTAAGTAACGATGATGTGCAATATGGACAGTTGGAACGACAATAATTAATGCCGTCTAATGATACAAAACGCGCAAACGGAAATGCAATGCGGACGTAGGAAAGGTGACTGTGGAGGAAGATACATCTTACTTATAGAGAAAGGCTGCATTGACAGCGATTACTGGATAACCTGATCGAGATGCAGCAAGGGTGTCAAAACGACCAACGATGCTTATCATCCCCTTATCGGGTGTTATCCGGTGCGGAGACATACGACCAGTCCCCCTCGTCCAGAGCAGTACTTTCCCCGGGTTTTCTACGCCGTGGTGTTGCAGAGCTGCGGTAGTGCAAGGAGGATACCGAAGAAGCGGGCGTTGGGACGACTTCGCTTACAGATGAGAGCCGGAACAGGCAGCTTGGAAGCTTGGGCCACCACAACGTTCGAGTGCTTCGGGATATTGACGTACAAGTATGGATCCGCTCAGTATCAGTGTCTTGCTACCTATATCCTGTTCTTTGCATTGAATTTCTGAATAGGCCCAGCGTCTGGACCGAGCTTGACGCCGTATTATTTTCTTACTCTCTTTGGCAAAAAGGTCCGTGTGTTAGGGGAGGGTAACCATTAATTCACAGAACTAAGTTTCCTGGCCTGATTAGGCCCAGCACACAGAAATCCACCCATTTCATGAGGCCCAATCCGGCTCTTCAAAACCGAGAAGATAACAGGATATAACCGGGTGCGCATCTTCAGAATTGTCTCTCAGGCTCAGTACCTAGGCTTCGCTCTCAGTGCTTCAGTCTGAAGTCATTCGAAGTTCCTTCAGGGATAAATCGCTGAATCTGCAATCCCTCACCAACATTTGACGCACATGGTACTCTTTATGAGTAAAAGTACAACCAGTCAAACGATTGTAGTCAAGTTTGAGTATGTTATTGATCAACATAGATTCTATGCTTCTGCAAAGTCTTAGTATACTGTGTAATGTCCTTGCGCTACAGTCACAGCTTCAATGAAATGCTGCATTCTCACAGCCGGTCTTGCCGGTTCAGGCCGTTTTAACTCGCAATTCTGGTACTCGGAAGATCGAAATCAGAGGCCTCGGAAGTCTTCAGACATGCGAAAGAGCTGTCTTTTATAAAACGTTTTGTTGACATGTGGTGGATAAGACATTAAGGAGTTCGGGTGGGTGGAAGTGGATTGTTTAGATGTTTCCGCCACTTGAATTGCAAAAGCCTTACAACCTAGCACTGTATCAACGTGAAGACCTCTCGGTGAAGTAAATTGTTCAAAAGGCGAGGCTCACTACAAATACGATAAGATCCCGCAAACAGTGATATCTACAACATGCGGACCTCTCTATGAACTATCTCTTGTAGACATGAATCTCACAGCACATATAACAGGATCTCTATATCTGATATAGCAGCTTCATTAGTGCTAAGAAGGTGCGAGTTCATGTACCTGGCTGGTTCTGTGATCATAAACACGCAGCTTTGAGCAGTCGTGGTGAGTCTTATCTCATTCTCTTTCATTGAAAGTAGAGATAGTTTCATCGAGGCCGTTTGACCACCTGTATTCACCTCTCAGTAAGCACCATGAGGTTACAGTGACTGACTTCACGGTATGACGAAACGAACACGAATCCCTTTCGGGTCTGCCAACCTATATTCGTTATTTTACAGGATGGTACAGTAGAATTGAAGTCATGATAGGATCTCCGACACTTTCTCCTTGCTCAGACCTCTTACCTCTTTCTCTTCGTTTACGAATCGACGAGATGGCAAAAGTGCCACTCTCCACTGCAATTGACGCCGGACAAGCAGTTGGAACCTGATTGATGGGAATGAACGCTTCAGAGCAATTGCGGTCACTTGACGCGCTGAACGTCGGCGCAAGGACTGAGGGCGCGGTAGCGGCGCTCTCCGGACTTATGCAGGGAGTTGGGAGGGGATCGATGTCAGTAGCGTTAGTCGAGAGTTTGTACTAAGCTTGTTCGAGCGTGGTAGGGGCAATACCGGAGCCATAATCGGCGGCAATGAGGAACCAGACGTTCGAATGCCCTATACCATAGATCTTACGGAGGCGCACTTGGTCGATCTTTGGCATCGTATGTTCTTGGTGGTTGAACAAGTTCGTAGTATCAAGACGCAGAAGGTTGGACCGTTGACTTTGACTTTGAGATGATGTAAGTTTGGATAGGATAGGGATGTGTTGTTGAGGAGAAGCCGTAGTCGAGATTTCCTTCGGGATGATAGATCTGGTACTTTCGGGGCCGTCGGGCGAAGGTATGGTCTGAGAACAACCCCTCTTCATCCCAGGTGTTGACTCCAGAGAAGCTAAAACAGGCGAATGGCTTGCCACGCTGGATGATACTGACGATGTGCGCTGGCGACCATTATTGGGGATACCAAGCTGATGATAGTGTAGACGGCAGGCCAACTCAGTCTTATGAAGATGAGCAGCAATGAGTTTGTAGGGCATCTTGCGGAAACGATTTTCAATAAGATAAATCTCCTACATCAAGATTAACTGTTTATGGAGAGCAACATCATCATTAACAATATGCTGACCTCTTCATCAGACCAAGCCCGTCCGCCACAAGTTGAGGTTGATCTGTGATGCTTAAGAATGGCGCAATCGTAACGATAGACATGCTCCTTTGGCAATCGCGTCTGGTAGCTTGGATAGCGGCATACTGCAGACAGCGAAGACGTGCTAGTTGATTTGTTTGGAGACATTGTAAAGCGGCACCAGACTCTCTCGGGATTCTAAGGGTGAGGGATTCGTGTGACGTCGGCCAAAAGATACCGTCTGGTCGTAGAGAAGAGTCTGGCACTAACCGGGCTTGGCCGATTAAGCGTATCGTAGATAAACAATGGAACAAGCAGCGGCGCCACAGAAGCACCGGGGCCCGAAGATCGCAATTCGTGCGCAGAAGATGCTTCCAGCAGGATCCTGAAATTTGCCAGCCCTATGGCTTGACCCGCTGCTCCTAAACGAAGATGATTGAAGATGCGACCGAGATCGTCTCAGGGGACGGCTTGATTCCCGTGGCCGCATGAATCACTCACGGGCCAGTAAAAGTATTCGCCAGTCGCGGTCCTTGGTCGATTGAATCGGCGCCGTGGTAAGATATTCAGTAGCTGCAGTTATCCAGATGCACCTGACAAACAAGTGGAGGGGGAAGTGCACGGCATTCAGAGATGTGAGCTTACAGCAGGTAGAAGGGCATCTCTGCAGACGACGTCACAACCAGCCAAACAAAGCCTTCGGTACGGCCAGCTTAAAGCAAGGCAAGCCATACTCGTCTTCATTGGTTGTAACGATTCACGGTGGGATATCGTTACTACATGCATCATGCTTATTGCCCATCATAGTTGCTACACGGAGTAGAGCACTGGTCAATACCTTGACGATGAAAAGCTTGACACCTTGCCGTTACGATGGAAGATTGTGTAGATAGGTAAAGTACATACATGTATGACGGATGGGTACTCGGGTACCCCCAGTGTCTCGTGATCATCGCAGAAGATGCAGCTACTTGCAGTACATGTACATACTTTTTACATACCTACCTTACCTACCTACCTTAAAGCAAGGCGGTGTTTACCCCGCATTTGTCATGCTTCTGGTCCCCGACGTAGTGATACTTCTGGAATGGCTGAGCCTTCGAGCATCTGGCGGTACTCGTACCTGCTGCGGCGCGACATTCTCTGTGCAGATACATGTACAGTACTTCGCTTTGGGGGCCTTCGCCTTGGCCTTTCCAATTCGCTCAATGAATCCTCTTTCGCTGTTGGTGCTTTACGCAGCCCCTGTACCTAAGTTAAGTCGTCACTAGATGGAAATCAGAAGATCATCTATGTCCTCGACGAAGTCCATGTCACCGCTCTCTGATTGACCCTCGCAGACGTGATTCAGCCGTGAGGTGCTGTGGTCTCGCCGTCTAAGGTATTCCACTGGAGGCCGCCCTGATGATGCCAAGATCGCCAAGGCTCACATCTTCTACCATCCAACCCTGGCACTATGTCGTGAGTATTTCTTTCTGATTGATTTGCGTCAACCCGTAGACTACGTTGTCATGCATTCGAACCACCAAGCTGCCTTTATCGCGCACAGCCAACCACAGCTTACTTTGTGCTTGCCTTGCCCCAGATCCTCTCCGACCTCTAAGCGCAACCTCAAACTTACGCCTTCCACCACCTCACCACCTCAACCGTTCATGCTCGCTGGGCATCCTACAGCGGGTCCTCCAGAAGGCACTTATGGCGCGCTCCTTCCACCAAACCTTCCTCCAAGTTCACGCAAGCGAAAAGTTTCCGATCTTAACCCTTTCGCCCCTCCCTCGATCTCCTCATCGGCTGCATTCTCTGATCCTGGAGGACTAGGCGAAGGTAGCGGAGCATATGCCGAGCCTATGTCCTCGACACAATCTGCCAAGAAGAGTCGGACAAATACGCCGTGGAGTCCAGCAGAGGAGCAAAGACTAAAAACCATGAGGGATGCAGGGAGTAGCTGGAGCGAGATAGCCAAGGTGGGACTAAACCATGATTTCTGATGCAGGTGGACAGCCTAGCATAGTACGCAGGGGCCACAGCACTGACGAAAGCCGATGGATTGGTAGACATTTCCCACGCGAACCGAAGGCAGTGTGAAAAAGCATTGGTACAAGGTATGGATTTCCGTCGCCATGTTCTTTGTGGATGCATTCATTGATGATAACACAGGACATGCACTATGCCGAGTTTGCAGAAGACGAGGTGCGCTGAGGCTACAAGTTATGCTCTCGTAGGTGGTGTTGAGGAGAGCTGACTCATATCTACTATAGAGCGCAGCCTTATTGGCGGCTATCAAAGAGTACGAGGCGAGCAAATGGAAGGTCATCGGACAGAAAGTGGGAAAACCTGCGAAGGTATGACCCGATGTACACGTGAGAACATCTTGCTACAGCCGGTGGTACTGACATTAATTGCAGGCATGCGAGCAATATGCGAAGGAACACTTCGGCGGCAAAACCTAGACCCGTGCCGTGGTTCTATTATCGTTCTGTTCTTCTATTGCATGATCTAACGGTCTCGGCGGGGAAGGCCGCAAAAGCTGGCGTTGAGGCAAAAACTCGGTGCAGTTTGAGGACCTTGGGCTCGGTCTAGTCCCTCTTGTACACGCATTTTCCTTGAGTGAAGGCCTTCGCTCGAGCTTGGATACTATCCATCAACATACACCCTTCTTCGCGCTTTATGTTGCGGCGAGAGCTCGTCTGCTGGATTCCAAACTTATTGTTCAAGGCTTTCCGCATGAGGGCTTCGCACGCTCAAAGCAAGCTCCAGTGGCGCGGAGGATAGATCCTGTCAACTTCGATTGACAATTTGCTAACTTCTCAGTTCACGAAAATCATCACGAGCATCATTACTGCTTAACGATCGGTAACTGTGCTGTTGTGAAGCCTCAATGAAACTTCCCAACTTCACTACCTTCCTCCGACCGCGAACTTGACCATCAGCAAGATTACACTTGCATGATTGTCCTATCTCTCAATTGAGCGATTCGAAAAAGAGAAGTCTGATTCATAGATGACGCTTCTCTTCCCATCTATAGCCAAGACACTCTCATCAGTGAATTCAACTGTGCCGGTAGCGAGCCCTGACGCCTTGCGCTCTCCCGCGCACTTCAAACAACGAATCAGCAGCACACAGTGGACAACACCACAACATCACCATCAACCACAGGTCTTATCTGCAAGAACACACCAGCTGTTGTTACTATGCCGCAAGTAGATAAGCCAGACTACGGTCGTAAAGAGCTTGTTGAAGCCTTCAGCAGGTTGTTGACCGTCCTACTCTGCTATGGTGATGTGCTAACGACTTTCCCAGCCTACTGAAATCCAAAGAACACTCAGACCTCACTATCACTTGCGGAGGTCAGAGCTTCGATGTCCACAGCCAGATCATCTGCTCTCGATCGGACTTCTTTAGGGCGGCGTGCAAAGCCGGGTTCAAAGTTTGTCCTCTTTGGTTCAGAGTTTTTCCCAGAGTACATCAGCTGAAAGTCCATGTAGGAGGCGGAAACCCATATCATCCAGCTGAAGGAAGACGATCCCTACATGGTTTGGAGAATGATCACCTACCTCTACAGCCTCGACTACAACGATTCAAAAGGGGTTCTTCCGAGTGGGGTTGGCAATAAGGACTCAGCAAACGATGCACCTCTGATTAACGTACACATGTACACGATGGGAGACAAGTACGGAATCGGGGGCTTGAAGAAGGTTGCGGAGGTGAAGTTCGAGGACGCTGTAAAACAGAAGATGAGCCCCCTGGAATTCCTCCCTGCCGTCATCAAGATCTACGAATCGACTCCAGACGTTGATCGTGGTCTGCGCGATGTAGCGGTTCGACTAGCAACACTGAGCGTCAAAAGCTTAACGGCATCGACTACGTTCAGAAAAGTCATTGCGAAGGTTCCAGAATTCGCTTGCGATGTCATCAATTGGACGTCCGGCAATGCCACGAAACCAGCAACTACATTTCTCACCTACTGCGGTGGCTGCGAGAAGAAGACCTATGGAAAGATAGAGAAACTACGATGTGGGGAGTGTACCTATCTCAAGTCTGCTGAAGCCTTGAGCGATTTCATGTAGGCGGTGGCGCTTCCTTTCATCTGGTGCGCGGCGAAAGCGAGTTTCGCAGTGTGAAAGACTCTCCCAAGCATCTGAGAGCGGGATGTCCGCTGGTACTGGAATTCCATAGGCAGAAACTGAGAAAGTCCAAGCTTTCCAGCAGAGGAAGTCGTTTCTCGTGATCAGCAGTGGAAAATTGAAAGAACAGCTGCTTGTCTCTATTGCATCATCATCAGATATCAACTATAAGACTTTGTTGTGGTTGTTGTTGCGATTCTCCTATATGCTGCCGCTTGTGGTACACCCCATCACTTAATACTAAATCCTTCGTATGGAGAACCTCACAACAACATGTGCTTGAGATATGTAACTCGAAATCCAGTAGATCACATGCTTACAAATGTATAACCATGAGTCTACATACACATGATGGTGATGTGTTCTGCATCTATGGAGTCCGCCAGATACTTAGAATAAGGTATATAATCGTCTTGCTGTTGCATGCGTTAACAAAACAAGGAGAAGTTCTTGGCGATGGCGCTATGTCTAATGCAGCTAGGCTCGATAGTAGTCCAACTTCTGCCTCCAGAAATGAAGCAGTTTCTGTGAAGATCGCCAGTAGGTAGTCTCTTCCTACATGAGAAACAAGCGATGACATTCCCTTGATCAAGTCTTCACTATTAAGTCGTTGCCATAGCTGGCCGATGTAGCAGCGTAGGAGACTTTGACGATGTTCAAGGGCCAAGCATCCAACTGAAACGAGAACCGCATATAGGCCAGGATCCGCAGTATAATGCCAAACTCTCCGGCAGATCGTGCGATGCTCCATCATCTTCTGTTGTGCTTTAGGGTAATGCCGGATGGCAATCTTGTCACTAGCAGCAGGCTATACAATATATCTACTCGTTCCGTGCATTCTCTCGTACAAATTTCCTGTACAACGTGTGTTGATCTTCCTCAACGGCTTTGCCATGCTCCTTATTTAGAATTTATAGATCCTTGCTATCTGTGAAACCGCTCCCTGCTTCGATGTACATCTTGGGCCAATCTCATCTCTTTATGCGGTCATTGGATTCGGAGCATGCAAGTTTTCTCATCGCCACACCCGCAATAGATCCGAGACGCCTCACGTCTTCTATGCGTCTTCCAAAGCCACAACCGTTGGGCATCGGTCCCGCATCAGTGGAGCCAGCGATGATTCAGCGAATGCCCTTAAATGATCCCATCTGCCATTCGACGCTGTCTTCTGGGGCTTTCGAACCCTTGCCACTGCTACATTAGGACGGTCGAACATGGCATAAGACCGCTGGAAGGGATCTCACCAAAACACATCCTTCAACTTGCCATCTCTGGTTGACTTGAGCACGGGAACAGCATCTGGTTCGGTGCTTGCTCTTCGGTCTGGGTATCTCGTGAGCTGTGGCAAAGAAGCGCATTTCTCTAGCCATTCATCTGAAGAAGCTTTCCGATTACTATCAGTGCTCTTCTGGTCGTTCTTACAAACCGGCTATAATGTAAGACGTACCGTCGGACCATTCAAAGCTTTCCTTTGGCTTTAGAAGTATGCATCGGAGATCCTGATCTACGTCACCAAAGGTGGTATCATCCTCGAGTACACATCGTCCCGACTTGCATTGCGTGCAGTCCTCTCGCGCCCTGAAGCAACAAACTGCAGACGCACTCAATATACACGTCCAGACGACCACGAAGTCACGGTAGGCTCTTCAGGTGCTGTTCAATCGCGGCAAGCTGCCAGAGCTACCTGGCTCTGGCAGTACCCGATGAACTACCGCGAAGCTGGCGGATCCTTATCGAGATTTTGCTCTCGGGTTTACCGCGCAAGACGAATCGGAAGCGGACCAACAGCACAATCGACTTGTGTTCCCATCCCACCAGCAGACACTTCACCACCAAAGCGGGCAGGAGATTCCCTTCCAGCACGGCGGCACGCACCACCAAGCATTTCAGCAACTAGGAGCTGGCAGGCACCACCCAAACGACCAGTTACTTCAAGATGTCCATCACCCCCTCGTACTTCCGCATCAAGTCGTCCATCACGAGCAGCAACCCCCGCAATCCAGCGATACTCAGGTCCGCATCGGGTTCCCGCAGGTTTCTAGAAAGAGACGCCGAGCGAACAACGCCGAAGACGAAATCGATCTTCTTCTTCAGGCCGAGGAAGAGGAGGAAAGCTTCGAGACCCCCTCGCAGGTGCTACCCTCTCAAGGACATCCCCAGCGCCAGCGCCATGCGATCCATCAACAGCACCTTCAACCTCAGCCTACCCATCATCATCACCATCGATTGCCTTCCCAGGCTCCAGCCACCAAAAGACGGCTGCTCGGTACGGGGTCCGTGTCCTCACCCGAAGCAATGTCAACCGGTCTTCCAAGTGCTGTTGGGCAAGCTGGGATGCCAGACCCAGCGCCCAGACCTCGAGGACCCAAACTCAAGTTCAGTCCAGAAGACGATCAGCTGCTTGTAGACCTTAAGGAGAACAAGAATCTAACGTGGAAGCAGATAGCTGAGTTCTTTCCAGGCCGGAGCAGTGGGACTTTACAAGTGCGGTACTGCACGAAGCTAAAGGCCAAGACGACCGTATGGACGGACGACACGGTAAGCTCTTGCTGATGATCATCAAACACAGCAAGTATCAACAGGTACCCGAACTGACTGCCCTGGCAGGTGTTGAGATTACGCAACGCGATTCAGGACTATGAGAATGATAAATGGCGACTCATCGCTGCTAAGGTTGGGAGTGGTTTCTCGCCCGCCGCCTGCAGAGAGAAGGCACAGGAGCTGTAGTTGAAGGAGTACGCAATATTCGTCACGGCTACGGATGAAGTCGACGACTCGATGCTGCACAGATGGTCATGATACCCCTTGGCAGGGTAGGTCCTGCTTCCTACATTTTTTCAACGCCAACATCACGGGTGGATCGAGAGGGGGTATTGGGACTGGGACATGCGGTACGACTGGGACTTGAATGCCGACACTTTGCGCATAAGAAGGGGTACGATGTATGATTTCTAGGAGCTTGGACAGAGATAGCCCTGGATGAGAAGCGACTTTGAGATACTGCATCCGGACTTGATGTATCAACAGTTTTCCTCGGGATTCACGTCTCTTAGAATAGGCTCAGGCAAAGAAACTGATGCTTGGAGACATTTTTGTCTTCAATGCATCATCAACTCCAGAAATCATCACCCCTCGCCGTAACTGACACGAGCTATGTCACCGTAGAGTTGAACACTTGCGGGCCTGAAGTACTCTGAGGAATGTAAATCTCTGGGACTAGGTTTGTGTAGAGTACTCAAGCAGATTCCCTTGATCCCAGTCAGACTCCCTTTCAGAGGCGAAATGCAACAAGGAGTACCGAACCCAGATTATTCTCTGCCTGCCGAGCACTTCGATATCATCAGCAACCATCAGTGACCGATTTTCAACATTCTACAACACGCATGCGAACCGAGATGGTGGCTCTATCTCGCCATGCCCATCGAACGGGAAAGGAGTCCGACTGCATTGGTGCGCCACTACTACGGGACATCTGCTTGCATGAACTGAGTCCTCGATAAAACGAAACAACCCGAACCCGCACCATCATCTGACATCCTGTGCAGATGCCAAACCCTGAAAAGGTCACGCGTTCCTTTCTCTCCGCGTCCTCTTTCACCCAGAGTTGACTTCGATCGCTGGGTGCTGAAACATTCCGTTTCAGAAGCGGCCCGTTAGCATCGATGCGCCTGATGTTGCCGCGATATGAGGTTTCCGTATCTGCACCGCCCATCGGTTCGAGATACGAACTACTTCACGGCAACGATGTACTCAGGAACATAGGACCTGCAGTCGCCGGGATTGCTCCGAAGATAGAGTTTCTGCGCTCTCAACGGCTCGACGGCAAGGTTCGAGCGCCTTCTCAAAGTATCGGTCATCGCTTTCCATACGGTGGCTATCTTTATCTCCAGCAGACCGGTTCTGATTCTTTCTATCAAGAGCACCTTTCGGAGCATGATCCTTGTCACCATCGTCGTCCCTACGACAACCTTCTCGTCAAAGGCCGCGACAGGCCCTAAGCCAATGGATACCCCTCACCTAGCTGGTGAAGATACCCTTTCAATCAAGATCTTCGATCCTGCTCTCTGCCGGCTGAAAAGAACACGCAGAAACATTCCTCAAGAGTTGATCAAAGACTTTGCTCTTCACGGTCTCGGGCCCATGAGCTATCACCACGGCCTCACAAGGACTCCTGCATCGTCATGGACGTCAATTCTCACTCCGCATACCTCAGCGCAGGCCGTGGGAGGGCATTCACGAGATACGCTGACGCAATGTGCATTGAGTCTATACCCTTCGCCGGCTTCAAACTTATCATTGCTGAAGTGAGGCAAGGTCCCGAGCCCGTTGCTGTGGACACGGCCGCATCAAGTGGGCAGTAGCCCAAAATTTGCTTTGGCTGTTTGATTATAATGACATGCTTGGGCAAGTCCTGGGAAGAGGACGGCCTGAGAACTAGACCTTGCGCGATCAATGATTTCTTTTGCGTCATTCAGGCGTGTATCTTACGTCGTACCTGACAGTACTCGAAATGCTTGGCGTTCGTACTTTCAACCTCAATCGAAGTGTAGTCGAGTGTTTCGTTTCCTAGCAAATTCAGACTCCTCAAACATAATGATCGACGTAATAGCGCCACGATATCCTGCCCGGATGAATTGGTTCTATAAGGTAAACATAGTGCCAATTCAGGTCAACGTAGCATTGAACTAGTCACTTCCAGTTAGCGCTCTCTGCAACTTCGGCTGCCGCTGGAGCACAACTAACACCTGAAGCTCACCACCTCGGCCGGCACAACTGGGCATCGAAACAGCCACAATGTTCCTCTCACGCTCTGCCGTCGCCCTTGCTCGGCGAACAGCTGTTACTCCAATTGCCAAGCGCACCTTCACATCCTCCTTGGTCCGCCGTGAGTATTCCACGGCGCACAACCTGTCTTGCTCCGCCATTCTGTCACTAACCCCCCGAGCTCGCAGGATATGCAAAACCCGGCGATCCCCCATCAGGAGCTCCAGATAAGACGATGAAGCCTTTCGAAGGTAACCCCAAACCGTCCCCCGCCCCCCTGCAATGGCAAGAACCGTAGCAGCAATGGACACCTCGATAGCTAATCAACACCCACCACAGAGGTCCAAACAGAAGCCGACCTCCTCGCCCCCGGCGCACCACCCGGCACCGTCCCCACAGACCTCGAACAAGCGACCGGTCTCGAACGTCTCGAGATCCTAGGCAAGATGCAGGGCGTTGACGTTTTCGACATGAAGCCGTTGGATGCGTCGCGTAAAGGTAACCCACCAACCCACCAACCCACCATCACCATCACCATCACCATCACCATCACCATCACCCCCTTTCCGTCCCAGACTACCCACCCATCCGCGTATCCTGCACCGACCAACCATAACCAAAACCCACCACCACTACTAACACCTCCCCCCCTCCCCGGGGGTCTTCACAGGCACGCTTGACAACCCCATCGTCGTGAAATCCTTCGGCGACGAACAATACGCCGGCTGCACCGGCTACCCGGCCGACTCGCACGTCACGATCTGGCTCACCGTACCTTTCCCCCCTCCTCTCCCTCCCCATCAACAACCCCTCGTCCTCTAATATGATAACCAACAGATGTCCCGCGACCGCCCCGTCGAGCGCTGTCCCGAATGCGGCAATGTGCTGAAGATGGAATACGTGGGACCGCAGGACGACCCGCATGCGCATCATGGACATGGGGAGGAGCGTAAGTTCATTTCATACCCGGAGGGTCTTGCCTGATGGATAAGTGGGTGTGATGGAGTGCTGATGGATTGTTTCGTGGCGGTTGGACAGATACCGACGGGGCGCATAATTATGAGGAGCCGAAGACGTTTGCGGATTTTGTGAGGCCTGAGTATCGGTAAATTTCGAGGATGACGATGGGTGGTGGTGGTGTGGTACAGAGGTGATGGGATTGAGAAATCAAGGGGACGAGGGGCGCTTTTGTAGGGAGTGTGTAGATAGCGAGATACGAGCAGCAATCGTGAAAGGGTTTTCTATGCATTCACAACTAAATCGTAGTGTGGTCTGCCATTTGCCCTCGAATATCGCTATGGTACAAAACTGCGCGCCAAACATGCACAGAAACCCACGGAGGCAAAGCAAGTGATACACAGCAGAAGAATCCCTCGCAACGCCGACTATACTGCACAGTTCCGCAACGCACAATTTTCCCCTCGGCGCTCTCTCTCTCTCTCTCTCTCTCTGTCGCTCACTCGAAATTATCCGACCTATCGACCCAAATATCCTCGAGCTCTGCAAAGTTCTGGAAATGCAACGGCCGATGCTGCTCGCTATAGAACGGCTACAACGAACATAAGAATTAGCTTCTAGTCCCTTAACCGACAAAAACAATGAAGCAACAAACATGTCTTGATGGAAAAGACTCACCAAAGGCGTATCAATCTTGACCCAAACCGGCCTCTTCTCCACGCCCCCAAAACTACTCCCCATGAAACTATAATTCCACAACCCCAGCTCCGGCACCAGAAAGTAGCCTCTAATCTTATCACTCAGCAACAGCTGACACTTGTCTCCGAAGCTCGTCATCGAGAACCCCTGCGGTTGGTCGGAAGCCGTATCTTTATTGTCGGCGCCCCATTTGTAGCCTTGCGGGGTGAGCGCCCACGCGGCGAGGGAGACGGAGCCGGGGGTGAAAGAGACGGTCATGGTGACTGTTTTCTTGTCCCAGGCGGGGTGGGCGTTCATGAGGCGGGCGTGTTGGGTGACGTCGATGGCGGTCATGTAGGGGGGTTCGTTGCCGGAGACGGTGTGGATGATGCCGAGGGGTTCGAGGGCGGAGAGGTAGTCGTGCTGGGGGAGTTGGTGGGGGAGTTGGACGTCGCGCGTGTTGCCGACTTGGGGGATCATGACGATGGTGCGGATTTCTTTGACTTGGTCGTTGTCGGGGGGGGAGCTGCCGTAAAGGTAGCCTGCTACTTGGACGCGGAGGTCCGCGATGGTGATGAAACGCTTGAGGATGTTCTTGGGCATGATGTAGGTGTAGTGGCCGTCTTCGCGGATGTCGTCAGAGGAGATGTAGATGTTGTTTGCGCGTGTGCGAAGATTGGAGGTGGCAATGGCACGGGTCCGCCATTCCGTCTTTGATGCGAAAGATTGCTGCTCAAATTGTGATGTGGTTGTAACGATTATATCTTCTCCATGAACGTTTTGAGTCTTGGTTGTTACAGCAGTGAGCTGTTGCTGCTCTTGTTGCTGCTTCTCTATCTCTGCGGCTTGCTGGCGTTGCATGGACGGCGCGCTGATCTCCATACCTAGGATAATATCCCTGACTTCACTTTGCGTCAAGCTCGAAGTGTTGACATTGTTCTTCTTGCCGTAGTCGTTCAATATCAGGTCACGGAGATCCCTCTCGACTTCAATCCACTTCTCGTCGGTTAGAGTAGGCCAGATGTGGTGCTCCTGGGTGATCACGGTCTTGTCGGGTCGCAACAGCAGCTTCGTCTTGTCCTGATTCACATGAAGAGCGCGAAGGATCAGGATTAGACGTGAGAATGCCGTGTAGGAAGAGACCGTCTTCAGCCACTCATCATAAAGGTTGAAGAGCACCATCTGCGGCTCTGTCGCTCGAAGGATCATGTCGCCAAGCTTCTCTACCTTCATCGCAGCCTGGAACGGTAACTGAAGCTCCGAGGCTCGGATGGAGATATTCGGGAAGTCAAGGAGATGGACTTCAAGGGGGTCCAGCAGACCCTTCCGAGTCACAATCAGCTGTTTCGGCTGTTCCTCTACTGGAAGTGACCGAATAAGGGCAGCCACTTCTTCCGCGGTTTTCCATTTGGCTAATTGACCTAAACGCTTCTGTCCTGCCCAAACACTAGTGTGAATGATCTTTAGGAACAATTGACCAGTTCTGGGGTTGAAGATGAATATTGCCCCATTGATTGGCTTAGTCGTCAAGTTGCCCTCGAAGGTCTTGTGAATCGTAACACGATACACATTCGTATCATCAATGAAAAGCTGGATCTGGTTGCTGAAAAGTTCCGAGTAATTCTGGGAGTTCAAAAACTCTTGGTTGCTTTCGGAAGCATACAGCTGGAGACCTTTTCTGATACGCTCTCTCAAGACATACAGAGCCGGGTTTGCTTTCATGACCTTCGCCATCGCCTGTTGAATGAGGGTTTTCAGACCAAGGAAGTACTGTCCATAGGCAGAGTACAGATTGTAGGCAAGGTCAATGCCAATCATCAATCCTGTAGCTGATGGGTAAATACTCATGCTGTCCGTAGTGTAATCGAGATATTTGGCACGCACATATCTCTCGATATCATGGGAGTCGTAGTCGCCATACCGGAGCTGGACGTCAATCCAGAACTTGTTCGTGGTCGTAGGTTCAATGACATCCTTGGTGTCAAAGAGGATCGATGGCCTCGTAACGTTCCACTTGTGGCTCGCAAATAGCAGGATATCCGCACAGGAGCTGTTCATCTTGTAGGACTTTCTGGGATGGATCGTCTCTTTTTGAACCGTCTCGATACCCAATGACTCAAGCTCTTGGTCGAAAACCTGGCAGAGATCCATCACGACAGACTCGTGGATCTTTTGCCATAAATGGGCTCGGAATATCTGAATCAATGAAATTTTCAATGTCGGGATTTTCCCATGAAGAAAGATACCAGTCAGATCAAGTTGGACCTGGAAGCCGACATACACATTCGCACGATTGATAGTTGGTGACCACCAAAGCGTGAATCGACGATTTGGAATCTGGTTGAGACCGGACCTTTGGGCATTGGTGAGCTTCTTGAACTTCATCGATTCTTCAAAACCTGAGGCCTTTTCCCAGAAGAGTCCTTCCCAGGATGGGAACGCAGTGGCCTTAAAGAGAGTGTGCTCAAGAATTGTCTCCACACCACCGAGAGCTTGGATAACATCGGTCCTGTAAGCATTGAGATTCCACAATTTACCGTCGTGTCTTTGACTTGTCCACCAGAATGGATTGCTCTTCATGAGCTGATACGTCTTGAATTCCGTTCTGGCTCTGAATCCCTTATCGAAACTGAGCGTGCTTCTATCCTTCTGGAAAAGTGTGTTGATACGTGGCAGACCTCGGTCCCAGCTGTCTTCCAAATCTTCCAGAGTCAGTCGTCGGTTTTGCTGGTTAGCCTCTTGTCGTTTCTGAGAATATTCAGTCCAGACGCGCTGCGAATCTATAAATTCTGCTTCCCATGGAATGATGTATCGGAAGATATTAGGAATCAACGTGTCCTCATCATGGGTCATACCGGCCCGATAATGCGTAACACCTGTGTCTGTCTGCTTGGACCACCTCTTGTCGCTTGTTGGTATAAGGATATGAGATCCGGAGATCATGCCTAACCCACCCAACTCCTTCGGAGTGTAAAACACAGCCGGCGGGAATCTTGAAGGCATTTTGGAGTTCAGCCCAATTTTGACTCTTGTCTGAATCTTTGTCTCGCACTTTACAATCGTATCAAGAAGGTTGACTGTCGATACGGCAGCTTCGCGATAGTAGGTGAACAATGCGATCAAACTAGTGTTCCACTTGTTGGCAATCTTAGTAAACGTAGTAGACCCAGAAGACATCAAGATCTGCCGGATACGATTGTTGAACTTCTGAATATCTTCCTCCGTGACTTGTAAGAATGCATGTGCAGTCCGCTCCTTTGTAGTATTGTCGACTAAAGACCAAACGCTGTCCTTTACGGGAAACTCATCATTTTGGTTGCGGATCTTCGGCAGGACACGAACCTCGAAGCCGGACATCGAAAAAAGGAGATTAGGGTTGTCTCTGCTGTAGACACTCGCGAAAGTGTCGTCCCACTCAATGGTCGTGATAGATCTCGGAAGTCTGTTCTTCAGATCCCAGAAGACTGCTCGCCCAAGATTGACGTCGTGTCTCATGAGTCTCATCCTAGAATCTCTTGGCCAACATTTCTTATTGCGGTATCCGATCACGTTCTCAAAGTTTGGATCTGGCTGCTCAGTCAAGAACCGCTGGATCAAATCCCTCGACTCATCCGCAGTGAACCTCAAAAAGACCCAGATGCGGTCAATATACCGCGTGTACAGTCTGATGGGGTGTCTTGTTTCAGTCGCACGGTCTCTGAACTGCAAGAAGTCATTGGGGCTCTGAGGTGGGCCCGCGATCTCGCTAGCACGTTGCAAGCCAAGTAGTAACAGATCGATGACGAGACCGTAGTATTGGAATACAAATGCGGAGAACTGCAGACCTCGGACCATGCCATAGCTGTTCGTGTGGTTCATGTCCTTATAGTTCAGCTGGACGTTGTTCTTTGAGGTGATGTAGTCCGCAAGATTGTGGTCCATGATGAGACGTAGCAATCTGTTGAGCAGTGTCAAATCGATCTTCTCATACACCTTTGAAAGCTGAGTCTCGATCATAACGTTGCATTCTCCGTCTGCGGTCTCCCACACCCGTCCAAGATTGTTGATACCTTGAGCCCACTTGTACGTAAGAAGAGGCGGCACCTCGGAGTCCGAAGGCTTTATCCAAGCAGGGAAGAGATGACGCTGGTCAGCCAGATACCACAGGTACTGATCAAGGTAGGCATCCGTAATCTTTTCAACAGGCTCAATGTCGTAGACAGGGTTGATGCTGCTATAGTTGTCGTTCATGTCTATGCCCACCTCCTTGAACGCTCGTTGAGTGAGTAGAAATCTCTTGATTCTCGCAAGAGTTGTGCCAGGAGAATCATACGCTTGCTCAATGAGCGCAAGTTCTTCTCGCTGACTCTGATTGAGACGGCCCTTCACCGAATAGGCTTCTCGCAAGCGTTCAAGAGCCAAGATGAGGATCTTAGTGTCATGCTTGTATGAGACGCTAGGGAAGGGAATCGGGGAGAACTTTCTCGATTCCAGCCAATGAACGGTCGTGGTGTAGATGGCAACGGCTTCTTCTGACGACACATACGGCCCGTCTTTCATATAGTTGTGTTGCCTCTCTTGTTCAGCTTTGAGCCACAAACGAGTTAAGCGACCAAGATTCTTCTTGGCAACGGTCTTATCTACCGTAGCACCTCGTCGTATACGCTCTCGGTTATAGTGTGCGACTGAGATCCACCAATCGGCTTTGCTCTTAACATAACGCAGGATGATATTCTCGATGGGTGCTGGCAGACCAGGCACCTTCCATGGGATATTGCTCTTCCAGCATCTCCATGCCTCCGAGAGATGTTGCAGGACGGTGTTGACCTTATTCTGCTTAATACCTTCGGGCATCATGTCCATCAGGTCTGCCATGACCGAAGCCCGAAGCTCTAGATCGAAGTGCGATTCGACCCTCTGCTTCGTCACAGTCTTTGCTACGCCCTTACTGTGGCGTCCTTCGAACTGTCGTGAAAGTAGATTTCCAAGCCATCGCTCCAAAAGTGGGATGATGCCACGCAAGAAGAACAGCCACACTCTCCAGGCCGGCGCCCAGAAACCACATCCTGGACCTTTGCCTACTGGGCCAGAGTTGAAGCGATAGTAGATGAGGTGCTTCAAATCTTTGCAAGAGCGAATCTGGTGCATGAGCTTGTACTTGTACCGATACATACCCGTGAGCTGTCCAACATGGTTGAATGCATAGAGAATGCCGTCAGCCAGCTGGAAGGCATCAATATTTCCCAAACGGTACTGTACTTGCGCATCGACAATCAATTTTGTCAAACGCAAGATTTCCCGCATAAGATGAAAAGCATTTCCGAATCGCGACTTCTTCCGCTCCTTGGTTGTCAGTGTCTTGACAGGCTTCAAGTTGAAGTTATAGTCAAGATGGAGATAAGTCAGGTTCTTTCGGTGGATGAGGAGGTTCAACATATTGAAGCCCTGCCGGCAAACTTGTAGACCCGCTTCAACCCAATCAATGGTAGTCTGCTGGAAGAACTTCGTAGACCGAAGCGAAGTCATCAGATTTTGTTTACTCTGCGCCTTTGGCTTTTTCTTGTGCAGTTCATTCAAAACATAAGTCTTGAGCAACTTCTGATAGGAGACTCGGACTTTCACTGGTTGACCTTGCGGACAATGCTCCAAATACCACTGCTTAACCAAGGGCACATCTTGAGCGCGTACCATTTTCCCGGACCGACGGTCGAATGGGTATGGTGCCCACCACAAAGCAATGGCCGATGCTGTTTCGCTGGTGTAGAGTTCCTCGTCTGCCAAGAACGGCTCAACATTCCCTGGTAGCATGAAGTCTTCATCTTCGTTGTTTCCATACCCAAAGATCTCATCCTCATGACTGACGGTGATGTTCTTCGGCGCCACGGACCGCGATGAGATAGGGTTGATGACCGGATCGAAGTAGAATGCCGGCAAACTTGGATCTTCGGCCCGGACGTAGACGACCTGGGGATACGAGTACCAAGATAGCTTTACGCTTCTTGGCAGCGAGTTGTAGAGGAACGGAAACGCGACGCGGTACTCTGTTCGAATCGGAGCACGGAAAATGATGCGGTCTATGGCGTTGAATTCACCAAAATCCTCATCGTTGGGGTCAATATCCTTGTACAGAGGCTCGAATCGTGGACCACCAGGTATGGCTACATTGAGTGCCTTAGCGGTCAAGAAGCTGTTGAGGTCGAACATATGGAAGTAGTTCTTGTCAACGAGATCGCTCAGCAACTGATGGCTCAACCGGTAGAGCGTCGCCATTTGCGGTAATGTAAGGTTCCACTCCTTGTAGCTTGGTCCATTTACATGTGGTGTGTCTAACAGCGGCCTATGTTCGTAAAACCATTCAACGACTGGCTCATCCTCCGCCTCGTCCAGCTCCATCTGTATCGGCTCCAACGGCTCCACATCTTCAATGTTTTCCGACCAGGACAGCGGGGGTTCCTCGTCATCGAAAGGCGGAAACCTCATCCTCTTGAAATGTCTCCTGTCACTTTTCTCCCGCCTCATACACACCCACATCGTGGCCCACTGTGCATGGAAAACCGGCTCAATAACCCTGGGAATCTCGTTCACCAACGTCAGACATCCGTTGACGTGGTAAAGCACCTTGACTTCTCTCGCTGACTCCCAAGGCATCGGCATGTTCTCCAGAAGTTTCAGAACCGCATGCGGCATGAACTTCAACGCTCCGAGATAGCTTCTCTTATCACTGCTGAATTTCTTCTGCGAGACATCCCCGATATCCTTCACAATCTTCCGTAAATGCTCAGGCGGCATATCCGCTTTCTGTGTTTCCACAAAGCCTCCCTTACGCTTCTCGCTAAAGCGATTGCGCTGTGACCGCAGCCATTCCTTCTTCTTCTGGGCAAACTTCGCAACTTGAGGATCTGCCGGCGGTCGGTAGCCCGGTGGTGGAGGCGCCAGAGGCATCGACGGAGGAGCTGACGCACCCCATCCGGGAGGCGGTGGAGGTAATTGTGAAGACATAATGAAAGTGTTGAGAGGACGAGTTTTTCGGTGTGGCCTCGACGTGCGAAGCTAAGAGTCTTGACAGATTCCTCGTCCAGTTGTCCCCACACAGCGATTGTCCGGGAGAGTAAGACAAAAGAGTTCGAGCAGACACTGAATAGAAGGACGAAAAACCCACGCGTAATGGTCGAAGGAAAACCTTGTCACTCCTTCGCGATGAAGCAAATCCGTGTCTTGCATCCAAAAGTGGCGCCCCCCTGCACAGATATTGCGGTTGCTCGCTAGTTGGAGCTGGCTTTACCCTTTCAGGAGCAAGTGCCTTGATAGACTGATGAGACACGTGACCCACACAACCCAAGCGAATCTCGAACTTCAAGATATTCAGCAGTAATAATTTGAAAGCCTCACAACGATCTGAACGGGCACGACACAATGGCCTCGACAAGACTGACATACGTAAGTATTGAAGCAGTCGCCTCCCTTGACTTGGACATGATTGCTGATCTCAATCTCTCAACAGCGGCGGAGGAATCCGTAAGTCACCTACGTTGCTTATGCTTTGAGACGATCAGCTCGATAGGTCGCAGATTATCGCGATATCCACCCAATACTTATTCTAGTGGGTTATTATAGGTACAATACGCGCTCCAACAAAGTCCGCGTGATCAAGACCCCCGGCGGCAAGCTACGATACCTACACATCAAGAAGAAGGGTAGTCCACCAAAGTGCGGAGATTGCGGTATCAAACTGCCAGGAGTGAGTCATTATCTTGTTCAACTTGTTTCGGGAGAAAACGCAGGTTGGGGCAGTGGTGCGAACAGTGAGTAATGGGAAAGTGAAAAGGCAGAGGGAGCCGACGGGAAGATAGCGAAGAGCACGCGAAGGACGGAGCAATAATCGAGTGCTCATCTGCGAAATCACTACTGTTTGGTGACATACTTGGTACCGGCAAGGACGGATTGAAGGGCCAAATTTGGCGGAGCGTGCTTGTACTTGTGACAGGATGCTGACAATTGAGTTATCCCTAGATCCCAGCCCTCCGACCTCGCGAGTATGCTCAGATCTCCAGACCGAAGAAGACCGTTCAGCGTGCCTACGGAGGATCTAGATGTTCGAACTGTGTTAAGGATAGGGTTGTGCGGGCGTTTTTGATTGAGGAGCAGAAGATTGTGAAGAAGGTGCTAAAGGAGTCCCAGCAGAAGAAGCGTTAAGGTAGAAGTGGAGATGCTGGACGAGTCACAAGGCTGGCGTGATGAGTTCTCTGGGTCGCTAGGGAGCGGCCCACATGTACGCAAGCAACTGTAAGGCTTGATCTGTATCAGCCATGAATCACACACTACTAAAGACTATGTTGTCGTTCAAATGCATGTAGGAGACATGATGATGCTATGCCAAGTCCGAACGGAAAGCCAGTGTGCGGAAGAGGTTCTCCCAAACCGAAGCTAATAGGTTGTTCGACATCCTATCTCATATCCACCGTGCTTTCATCGACCATCCTATCTCACTTCACCACTGTTTTCAGCTTTACCAGCTTTGCCAGCACCTCGATGTGGGTGCACCTCCAAGATAGCTTCACCCAGGCCTCGTCCTCATCCTCATCGTCCATAACCACCTGACTTCTCTCATCTGAGCTGTTCTCTCACAGGGAAACGATACTTTCTGTGCCCGCGCAATGTCCCCTGTGTACCCTCAAGTCATGATGCTCGATGATATCCTGACGATGACCCTGATCTCCAGTTTGCGTACTTATCATATCCAAAGTGACCAAACCTAAAGGTCCTTAGTTGGGAAGAGAACAGAGACGGGTAGCATAACCTAGAATTCCTCGGTGACTGCGATAATTCCTGCATTGATGTATAGGAGCTATACACAGTACTCCTGCCTGCTATTACAGTGATCATTGATCATATGCCCGGTATATCAGAGCTGCAATAACGTCTGTTAACATATTCACTGGAGGACTTTCACCAGAACGAACCGACGGCCTACCAACAAGTCTGGAGACAGTCACAATTTCAGCATGTCAAATGTCTAGACTATAGATACGATCGAAGACCCTTCCGGAATGCACATAGAACAAAAACAAAGGACATCTGAGATTTATCACCCATGATCTGGCTTATGAGGTTCGACAATCCTTGCAGCTGGGTACTCTTCGTGGTCGTACACCTGTACCATGGGATTTGCACGAAGACATGCAGGCCGTAGCTCTTACGGACGGACTCAAATTCTCTGTGGAATTGGAATTTATATTTTCTGCACAGAGTGTTCTGCTTTCGGGCTTCAACTAATCGCAATCGATGTAAAGAGAGCAGAAGCCCACTGGGATTGACAAGGAAGGGTATATGAAGTTGCAATCTTTTCATACACCACCGAATCGGAAATATCACATGGACATCACTCGCCCGCTTTTTATGCGTTCCTCGCCTTCACACCAGCCTGAGTGGACACCTCTGAGTGCTTGAGCCCCAAATCCACCCATTCATCATCGTCCCTCTTCTTATACGCCATCTTCACCCATCCTTCGTCTCGATCCTGGTCATCTAACACCGTCCAGCCTTCCTCCTCAAGCTGATTCTGGTTTACCGCGTCCCTTTCCACACCCAGAGACACCGGGCTTGGCCGTGTCCACATCACGTTATTGCCAACCGACTTGAAGAATTCGATGATGTCTTGCCTGTGCCCCTTGATGTGAGCCTCTAAACCCCCTTCAAGCGAGGCTCTACGCCAGATTCTCAACTCCTTGTTCTCAATAGCCTCCCCAATGTACGACGGCCATCGTTGACTATCAGCTTCAAAAGCAATGACAGCCACGCAGCCATCGTGTGGGTGGTTTGGTGCGTGGCAGAGGTCCGAGCTTCGTGATTGAATGGAGCTTGATCGCGGAGGGGGAGGAGGAGGCCGAACAGGGTTGAGTCTGCGGTTTGGCTGGTAAAGTGGGGGAAGCCCAGCGGCAAGCACTCGCTCATAGGTGTCGATGCCTTGCCGCAGGTGGTCAACTGCTTTCCCAAGCGTCTTCGTGTCTCTGGTGTCTCTATGTACCCATCGCGTGAAAGAGCTGGCGTCAAAGCAGGGTTTGGCACTTCTCTGTTTGGCGTTGCTTGCGGACTGCATTTTGAGGGGGTGATGTTCAAAAGCGTTTGGCTTGTTGTGATAAAATATGAGGATATAAAGATGACAACGAGTGCTCACCAAATAGATTGGAAGTGAGTGAAGGAGGAGAAGAGAGAAGTGTTGCCAGCAACAAACGCCATCTTTAAGGATGGCAAACTTATTCACCAGCAAGGGGAAAAGAGTCGTATATAATCGTGTATTTAGATTGTGAATGTGGACCCTCAGTCTGTTCTTCTTGAAGTTTATCGTTACATGACTGTAGATTAGACTTCAAAGTGGGAAGACTTGCTTCGTTGACAGTTTAAAGGAAAGGCTAGGGCCAGGCTTAATAACAATTGCTGGATTCTTGGCGTTGCCAGCTACTACTACCGTGGCGTTTGTCTTCCAAGACCTCCAGTCAATTGACAAGAATGCAAATGGATCACGTACGGGAAGATAGCCGTGGAAATCATATGAAGACAAACATGAGATGATCCTGGATGGTAGTTTCGGCGTTCCCATACACGCAGCTTGATGCTTTGACACGGTCTTACCAGAACTTATATTCAAAGCGGCACGGTAACCGGTATTGTGCTCTGATCTGCCATCCCGGATCAGCTAAACCTGGGTTACGCAGTTGAGGCACACTCCTCATCTTCTTAGATGCTCGTATGTAGTATCGGATGCTGCAAACGTGATTTCAACTACTGCCTGAAGTTGCAACAGCCACGAATGGTTGACGATAATACAGCTAGGACTGATAGTGACTTGCTCATGCTGTCAATGGGCTGAGCGGCAAACTATCGAGGAAAACACCCCGATTATATATATTCGAAAACAAGAAAAACAGACTACATGTAGGAAGAGGAATGAAACGCAGGACTAGAGTAAGAACCGAGGACCCGATATAGTAGGCATTCCGGCTTTAGGTTGCGGATTGCACCTTACTTTAAACGAAGATCTCACGTCCAACCCAACGTTGAATGTAAACTTCAAGCAAAAGGACAACAACAGCGAAGTCAAGAGCATGGAGAGAATTGCAGAGTGGAATCTCGTCATCAATGCAGACGTTTTCGTCTGGTCATCAAAGTCATGCACTTTACGTCGTCATAGATACATCGGTTTCATGTGGTCGCAGAGACTTACTCCAATCAGGGAGGTAAATCATTATGACTAGCCGAAAATGAGAATTCATGCAGGAACGTCGTCTAATCCTAGATCACTCCCGTGATGACTTACATATTAGGGCTGGTAGCACAGAGTGGTACAATATGTAAAGCTAATGCGACCTTGTCAGGGTCTGTGAGAGTCCATTTGATTCCTAGATAAAATGGAATTTCTCTTTCATTGTTCGCACCATTGTGCCTTCGCCCCTGACTCTAGAAAACATGCAGCTCTCAACTTTGATTTCGAGCTGTCTCATTGTGGCGAGTAGCTTACACTCGAGCTTCGCCTCTGCTCTCATTCGGCGAAATGCTACGTGCCAGAAGACCAGAGTTGCAATCCTGTAATTGATTATGGCAGGAGCTGTTATTGACCGTTCCACTGACCACTTCTGCAGCGGCGCAGGTACGGCTGGCATAACAGCTGCCGTAAGTTTGAGGTCAGCGTGACCGTACCTCAAGGGGCAGGCTAATGACCAGTGTAGCAAGCTCTCTCAAATCACTCAGTGACGGATTTCGTGATCGTTGAGTACAACGGAGACATTGGTGGCCGTGTTGCCCACACCACCTTCGGGGCAAAATCAGATGGGACACCATACGTTGTTGAGCTTGGCGCAAACTGGGTTTGTGGATATAGATAATACTACGAAGGAAGAGACAGAGCTTAACAGTTGTCAACAATAGGTGCAGGGCCTTGGGACAGATAATGGACCAGAGAACCCCATCTGGACTTTGGTAGGTTGACAGCACGCTCCGCATAAGCTTGCGTTGGGTGCTCACAAACTCGAGGCTCAACTTTACAACCTTACAAACACTGTAAGATTCCCGTGCCTGCTTGACATTCTTTCTAGTCTCATTGTCGTTAAAGTACTCCAACTACTCGTCCATCGAAACCTTCAACGAGACGGGCGCTGTCGACTTCACGTCCCTCATCAGCGATTATGGAACTGCTTACTCAACTCTTGAGCAAGATGCTGGATACATTCTCAAGGAGAACCTCCAGGATCGTAGCTTTCGTGCAGGGTTGAGTTTGGCGGGCTGGAAGCCGAAAAAGAACATGCAGGCGCAGGCAGTCGAGTGGTGGACTTTTGACTGGGAGTACGCTGCTACTCCGGTATAGTGTCCTCACTCGCTCGTGTAAAGTATCGGGCTAACCGTGATTTGAAACGCCAGGAACAGAGCTCTGAGGTGTTTGGTGTTGCGAACTATGTATATGCTTTCAGCTTCGCTATCTCACTCTACGCTGACTTTCTGACCAGAACGCAACCTTCTACCAGTATTCGAGTGACAATAATTACGTCTTCGATCAAAGGGGCTTTAATGCCTTCATCAAAGGGCAAGCATCAACTTTTTTGACCGCTAATGACACACGACTGCTGCTCAACACGATCGTGACGAACATCACATGGGGTGATGCTGGTGTAACGGTGTACAACAAAGATGGAAGCTGCGTTGATGCAGACTACGCTATATGCACATTCTCGTAAGAGTCCTCTTTGGAGGAAATGCAAAGGGCGTTTTACTGACCGGAATCAGGCTCGGAGTCCTGCAGAATGACGCTGTAACGTTCGATCCTGAGCTGCCGACCTGGAAGCAGGAGGGCATTGAAACCTTCTTCATGGAGACGTACACGAAGATCTTCCTTCAATTTCCCGCTGATAAGGTCTTCTGGAACACATCCTACCAATTCTTCCTTTACGCTGATCCCGAAGAGCGTGGCTACTTCCCTGTTTGGCAATCTCTTGACGGGCCAGGCTTTCTTGAGGGCTCAGGCATCCTCTTTGTGACTGTTGTACAGGAGCAGAGCTATCGGGTTGAGCAGCAGACCGACGAGCAGACCAAAGAAGAGGTACTAGCAGTTCTAAGAGATATGTTCGGCTCGGAGAACGTTCCTACGCCAACCGCGTTCATGTACCCTCGCTGGAGTCTTGAACCCTGGGTGTATGGCAGCTACTCGAACTGGCCGCCCGGAACAACGCTCGAGATGCATCAGAATTTACGGGCTAATGTGGGAAGACTCTACTTCGCTGGTGAGGCTACAATCAGCGAGTACGGTGGCTTTATCCATGGTGCATGGTTTGAGGGGCAGGCGGCTGGATTGTTGATTGCCGGGTGTTTGGCCGGCAATTGCACGAGTGAAATCAAGTACGAGGTTTTGCATGGGACGACAAATTACTCTGAGTATGATCTTGCTAATGGCTGGCAAGTGACGAGCTTTCAGACAAATGGCCTCTAGGCGGAAGTCACAGACGCGCACTTGTCTGGCTGACGGCGCTGCGGCAAATCTTTATAACGTTTGACAGAAGACTGCGTCACTAACCTTCACTGAGGACTTTGATCCCAGCCGTTTACAGTCGGTGACACAATATACATGATATTGTGGTACGTAGTGCCTATTATATAGTTGCTATGTTGCCAGTGGCTTCTGTAATTCAGGTTCACCTCCTCCCGGCAATTCATAACCATGTCCACAACTCTTAAAACCTCGTCAAACAGTCGTGCAGACAACTTCCCTTAGCCTATATTTACTGACGGTCTCATGTAAGATGTAATCTCTACAGTACGGAAATAAGAATATTTACCTTTTAGGCAACTGTTCTTTTGACTTCCGTTTCAGGTATAGTGACAACCTCAATAGATTCGGAGTCCCCTATTCACATTCACATAAGAACATTCACATTAGAACAATATCTTAACAATCATAATGGCCATGCATATCATTGATTTTGATCTAGCCAATTCACAATCTAAAGGATAGGCTGAACGTCATCAACAATGTCGGCAGGGTCAATTGACAAATCGTCAACGGTTCAACAAATGAATGGAAACTCAGCCTCTGTATGTACAAATACACTAAACCTATGGAATTCTGCTGATTTGTATAGTTATCAAGTCCAGAAACAGGCCCCAGTGCAATACTCTGTGTCTCAGTTCCATACCGATGGGATTTATTACAAAAAGTGGCCGGAACAGCATGGAAACATCAATTTGCCTGTATTTTGAGTTGATTCAGTCTGTACGGAATCAACTCAGTCCTGTGCATTTTCACAGGCCCATACTCGACAGTATGATCGTGCACATTGACAAGCAGATCGTATGTCTATGGAACAGGCTATACGGAGACGCGAGACACAGAAGGAACGGGATAAGAAGAAGCAATGGTGGGTCATATATGCAAGGCTTCGGGCGGAGGCAAGGAAGCATGCAAATACAATTGGGTCAATGATCTATGCGGAGGGATTAGAGGCAGGATGGCACTATCCTCTAAGCAATTATAAGGATGGGCAGATTTATAAGGAGGACTCGATGCGACGGCTAGCTAGCTAGCTATGGAGGACTCTGTGAATTTGTTATTTTAGTGACAGGGGTTGAATTCAAAGCTGAACAGCACTGAACATGCATGTCTACTCATTACACCTACTAGCCACTCACCTCGATGCGGAGGTGGCGATAGCCTTGTAGCCAACTGTAGCGTGTAAGGTAAGTTCTTCCGAAAAGGGCCGGCTTCATCATTGTCATCGCTCACTCCGATCTGAAGCTACTACAACACCAGATACTGTAACTAATCCTCACCATCCAACCCAAACAACTCTAATGGAAGAAGAGACATCTTCAACGGTATGATCTTTGACCCCATCTTGAGGCAAATAGGTGATGAGCATAATCGAGTCACCACAATAGTCGTGGACTTCTATACCTGGTCAATTACAGTAACATGCTAATTTCAGCGATTGAGTCACCACAGTCCATCGATCGGTCGTTGATATTCCCGTATCGAGGTACCAAAGTACAACTCTCGCCTGCGGAAATCATGACATCGAGTAGCAGAGGACTATCTTACGATCAAGGTATCTAGGTAACATCTGCATGAAACCGGTGTTCGAGATCTTGTCACACGGGGCCATCCAACCAATTCATGCCTTAGAAGCGGAGATGCCCGGGTGTGGCTGGAGCTTGTTCTGAGATGATACGGTTGAACTTGATCTGGATAATTCCAGCGAAAGGATCATGCTTTCCCTTGTCTCTCAATGCTGAGTGAGCGTACTGATGAAGTTAGAGCGAAATGCCAGAACCACCACGAGTCCAAGACGATATGGAGAAAGGGCAAACGATAATTGGGCCAACGGCCAGTGGAATCGATGAAACGCGAAGACAGGAGTCTTTCGCACCGGCTGAGCGAATGACATTGACTGAAAAAATGGGCATATATGTCAAGAAATTCGAGCAGCACCTGATTGCATATAATCTCGAGGCTCGAGGTATACAGCGGGTCGAAGAGCATGAAAGGCACGCCGTGGGATGGAAGGACTATCTTCAGATCTTCCTTCTATGGGTCTCCATCAATCTAGCCGCCAATAACATCACTCTTGGGATGTTGGCACCAACTGTCTATACCCTCAGCTTCCACGACGCATCACTATGTGCGGTCTTTGGATGCTTTATTGGCAGCCTTCCTGTTGCGTGGGTTGCCACTTGGGGCCCTGTGTCTGGTAATCGGACCATGGTGAGCAAGGCCCCTTAATACTCTGGTATTATTCTAGTCTTATGCTCCTCGACCGGCAGATATTCGCCCGTTACACCATGGGATGGTGGCCAAGCAAATTGATTGTCCTGCTGAACATCATCGTTCTTCTTGGGTATGCTTTGATCGACTGCGTTGTCGCTGGCCAGATCTTGTCCGCCGTCTCTCCGCATGGCAGCATGTCCGTTGTTGTTGGTATGCGCATAGGTATGCCAACGCATTGATGGCCAATTGCTGAACTTGATTGTAGGTATTGTAATCGTCGCTGTCATTACATGGGTGGTGACTACCTTCGGCATACAGATTTTTCATCAATATGAACGGCAGGTCACTACACGATAAACTTCACTGACAAGGCTAAACGTTTGCCAGATTTGCTTTCCTTCCTCAAATCATCGTTCTGAGCATTCTTTTTGGTGTTTCAGGGGCAAACTACGATCTTAGCACGCCTTCCCAGGGCGATGCCAGGACTATCGCGGGAAATAGGTACTATGATCTTCTTACTGACTGTACACGGCTGACCACTATCAGGCTTTCTTTTTTCTCGCTCTGTCTGAGCGCCGCCATTACCTACGGAGGAGCTGCAGCCGACTATTTCGTTTATTATCCTGAGTCTACGTCAAAGTGGAAGATCTTCACCCTTACTCTTACGGGTCTTACGGTATCTTTCACATTTGCGCTCATTCTCGGCATCGGCTTGGCCTCTGGCATACCCACCAACCCAAGCTACGCCTCTGCCTATGAGGCTGGCCAAGGAGCCCTTCTTGTAGAAGGCTTCAGCTCATTACATGGCTTTGGCAAATTCTGCGCTGTCCTTGTCGCCCTTAGTCTCATCGCCAATATCATCCCGCCCACTTACTCCTCTGGCGTTGACTTCCAGATTCTGGGTCGCTATGCTGCAAAAGTGCCCCGCTTTATCTGGAATACCTTCGGGGCTATCGTGTATACAGTCTGCGCTCTTGCCGGCCGGAACTCCCTGAGCGTGATCTTCACCAATTTCTTAGCCCTGATGGGATACTGGGTAGCCATCTGGATTGCCATCACTTTGGAAGAGCACCTCATCTTTCGGCGGCACAGGGGCTATATTTGGACTGCGTGGGATGATCGCTCAAAGTTGCCAATTGGCATGGCCGCGTTGGTGGCCTTCTTAGTGGGCTGGGTAGGTGCCATATTGTGCATGGCGCAGGTATGGTATATTGGGCCTATTGCGAAGACCGTTGGTGACTACGGTGCCGATGTAAGTTGACCTGTCGATACCAGAAAGATAATCGCTGATGCGTACAATGTAGATGGGCAATTACGTAGGCTTTGCATGGGCAGCGCTTGTGTATCCCCCGGTTCGATACTTCGAGTTGAAGAGATTTGGGCGGTGAATGATCTTTTCGATACCGGCTCCTATAACATCATGGGTCTGAAAAACGTGGTAAAATCTGGAGAACATACTGATAGGCATGGAATCTGTAGACGTTCAGACGAAAGAGAAGGATCGGATCGATGATGATATAATATTAGGTCAGGCAAGCAAAGAATTTAATATCATTTCGGCGCACGTCAGCTTGAGCCCAATACAAGCTCGCAACAAATGCGCCCAGTGACATCCCCTAGGGAACTTTCCTGCGTAAAATGTTCCTTATCTCCACCATCACCTCTGTTGGTGGTCAATCATGAGCGCCGACAAAAGCTGTTATGAGTTTCTTGAGGCTGAGGCTTGTTGATTGGGACGCCTAGCATGAGCTTCTGAGCGGCCCCAGGGGACTTGTTAAAGAGTAGGGATTTCTGAACATGGTATCCGCAAGTATCTCAAGAGGGGAAAGCGCTGTAGAATAGGATAAATGAAATCCTGCCCGACTCCACCAACGGCGAGGCTGCCACTGTTCCCCATCGTATGTAGCCTCAGTCCGGACCAAAGAGCTTTCGGGTCCACAAATCAGTTTCAGACACCATAAACTCCCCGGAAAAACCCCCCTATGAACCCTAGCTTCGCACCATGAACACCCATCATCCCCTCCACATCATCACCCCCTCACAACCCACCTACGCAAGACTAGCCCAAACCCCCAACACCGCTCCCAGCGCCGGCATCAACCCCCTCACCAAATTCATCGTCCCCCACCTATCCAACAAACTCCTC
>JAABUP010000208.1_pt1 | contig 131648 bp, 188 predicted proteins | sample 5559201 | NCBI WGS metagenome assembly JAABUP01 (sample SAMN10711887, study PRJNA513373) | rock metagenome | isolation source: Antarctica rocks | place: Antarctica | reverse complement strand
GAGACATGTGTGTGAACTGGAGGTGCCCTGTGCATCTGGGTGGTTGTTCCAGACTTGACTGGCATGTGGAGTGCTTTGCCAGTGCATGGCAAACTCCTGTGCTCCAGATAGGCACAGGAGTACTACTCCTTGAGTATTGAAAGACACTTTGTCTGGCATTGTTGTGGGGACACAGCTGCAGCTCTGTAGGCACGATTGCAACTTCTGGGACAATACTGCAAGTCTGGAAGAAACCATGACACACATGTTTTAGAGGACAGATGTATTACCTGACCAGGGGTTTTGCCACCATGGGCAGAACCTATGTCTCGCATGAGGCCAAGTAGGGGTTGCACCTCAGCTACCCTCTCCTTGTTGATAGTTGCCCCCCGGGGTCCCTTTGGCAAGTTGCTTTCAGTAAATTTGCCTGCAAGGTAATTTGTGAGCACAATGCCAGTTTCACTGTCAGATGTTAGCTGGATTGGGTGTCCTGATGACCGTATGTTTGTCAATAGATCCTCAGCACAAGTCGTCGTTTTTGGTCCAAGCAGCACACACCAGCATGGTGCAGTTCAAACCTCAAGAGCAAAATACCAAATTCGATGGAACAGGGCAGCAGCGACAAATGGTCATGCTTTAGTGCACCTCACTCCGCAGCAATACACACTATTCTGCATGAGCAGACAGACAGACAGACAGACAGACAGACAGACAGACAGACAGACAGACAAAGACCAAACAGACAGACAGACAGACACATGCCACCACACTGAGACAGATTCAGACACAAACAGCCACACATCGTCCCATTGCACATGGACGGTGTTTTGAGGTGCTGAGGACATGATATGTGAGAGGGCACCTGTCAGTAGGCCTTGCGCTAAAGGGCTGTATGCAATGAGGGGCTGAGGACATGGTATGTGAGAGGGCACCTGTCAGTAGGCCTTGCGCTAAAGGGCTGTATGCAATGAGGGGCTGAGGACATGATATGTGAGAGGGCACCTGTCAGTAGCCCTTGCGCTAAAGGGCTATATGCAATGAGGGAAGTGCCTCCGTCTTCACATGCTTGCTTTACTCCATTCTTCTCTGGTGCCCTGTACAGCAGGCTGTACTGCACCTGGTTGGACGCCAGACTGGTTCCTCGGTCCTGCAAGACAAGAAATGAAAAGATTGTCGGCATCAGTTTGATGAGAAGTTCAGTACTATACCAGGCTGCCCAGGTCCTCAGTCCTGCAAGACAACAAAGGGGAACAAAATACTACACCTGTCGGCATCAATTCAACGAGAAGCCATGTATTATACCGGGCTGCCCAGGTCCTTGGTTCTGCACCCCATACCAAAACATGGGGGACGGTCACAAACAAGCAGCAACGGTATCGACCATGCGCTGCAATCTGCATTGATGCAGCCAACAGCAACAGCCGCAGCCACCATTGAAAGCTGAGAAATCGCCACAATGGACACCTGATACTAGTCCCCAGGGATTGTTGAGTGGAAGTTTGCTATGAAATGGGCTTCATTAAGAGAAAGCAATGTTTCTGTATCCCAAAGAGCTGCTATGCAGCATTGACATGCAGAGACAACATTACGCTGCCGCACTCCAGGATAACGCCAAGATGCTGGGCACTTAGAGTATACACAAAAAAGAGGGTTACTTTCAGGATCTGCTGTGCAGTCTTGACACGGCCTAGGTTGAAGTTGGAAACCCCAACAGCTTGGGTGAGGCCTTGTTGCTGGCAGTCTGCCAAGCCCTGGACAAAGGCATCATTGCACCAGCCATTAGTGATAAAGCCTGGCCAGTGAATCATGTACAAGCCTAGTTTGCTGATGCCTAGTCTCTTCAAGCTCTTCCTGCATCACACCTGAAACATCTTCACAATGTAGAAACACAATTTTACTGTCCCCAGGTGTTTTTGAGTCTTAATTTTCCAGTGAAGTAATGACGTTTCTGAATTGAATTAAGCGTTCCAGGAACTAAGCGTTTCAGGAAGGAAAAAGGCAAGCGCTTCCGGGCAGGTAAAGGTCAGCGGACACTTACAAAGATACAGTGCTGGATGACATCGGAGGCAGCAGTCGTAGAAAGCAGCATGATTGCTAGGAGCAGGTACAACAACAAAAGTACACAGCATTGTTCTATGGCAAGACTGAAGGCCCATTGCTGATGGTCACAAAATGCAGGCATAGTGTTGATAGTGTTGATATATATTGCACTTACTTACAAGCTTCAACAACATTCTGTTCCCGGAACCGCCATGGCAGTGGTGCAAACTTGGTTGCAATGACAGGCTGTGTCCCTGTCTGTCTCATGAAGTCTTGCAGAAACTCTTCTGATAGCCCAAAACCATACACCTGCACATGAGGTATCCAGTGTGAAGCAGTTGCACTTGATCAAGGGATGCCAAATTGTCACACGCTTCCAATTGTCAGAAACATTACAACCACACATTGCACTTGACAGCACCTACTTGACAGTTGCCATGCTGAAATGGAGTGATGCTGACGTTGCCCAAAGGCATGCAGTGCTGAAGGGATGGCACGCAAAGGTGACTCTCACCTCTGAGGTGTCTATGAAGCTGATGCCATTCTCGACCACAGCCTTGTAAGCTTCCAAGTTGTCATCTTTCTGGTACTCAGAGCCATACCCCCAGTATCCTGGACAGGGCAGCTACTTCGTGGCAATGACTGCCCAGCAGTACAGTAAGCAAGGTACATAGCACAGTGAAGGTAGGCTTACCTGTTCGATCACCCCAACTCCATGCTCCCACACCAACTGGACTGATCTGCAGGCCTGCACTGCAATCAGCAGTATCAGCAGCAGCAACTTAACACGTGTGACAAAGCTGTAGAGGTTTGCAATGACGCGACCTGACTGGCCAAGCTGTACAGTCTCTGCTGATGTGATGCCGCTTGCTGTGACAGCCTCTGTCTCAGCCTGGACAGTGTCGGATGTAGCAAAGTTTGCTGCAGCTAAAGTTCCTGCTCCGAGCAGCAACGCCTGCCGCCGGGACAAGGATTGTGGATCTGCACTGTCTACTTCTGCTTTGACGATTTGTTTGGATGGCCTGGAGGTCCTGCAGCGTGCCTGCGGTGAACTCGTTGACACTGTTGACCCGATGATCAGGTATTCTTCGCGCAGGCGAAGCAGCCACTAAGCAGGGTGAGCAGGCCTGTGTGAACAAGCACGCTGTCGAACTCTGGCGCAACTCACATTGGATCGCCGCAGGCCGCGCCCGGTAGCGAGTGGCTGAAGTAAGAGCGCAGTGTTTGGAGTCGACTGCAGGTGAGCAGGTGCATGACCATTGCACATGCTGAGGGTGGTCCGCATTAGTGGCGCTTCCAACGTTTGGCAAAGTGCCTGCGCGCTTCCCCTGGAGGTTCGACTGCAGTCGGGTTTGACCGCGACCGTGTACGCAAACTTGTCTGAGCCACAACATGCATTGAAGAAGAAGCACACGAATAGCACACACAATTCTGTCACAACAGCCATGCTCTCAAGGACTTTTCCGAGGCAGAAGTCAACAGGTGTTCTATGTCCTATTTTGATCAAAGCGGAGCAAGAGGTTTCGTGAGCAAATGTTGCTGACTAGCAGTACTGTCAGGTAAGAACAAAGGTCAGAAAACAAAAATCAGGTAGTTTGCGAAAAAGCAAAGATCTGTTCACAACAGCAAGAACAATGACTAGTTCCAAATTCCACAGTAGCGTACTGTGAGCTGCTTCCTGCGCAGAAAGGTAGCAGCCAAATCATTGTTGCAACAAGATCTCAGACAAACGCCACACAACAGCTTTGTACTGAGAGCTGAAAAACTTGGACACCAAAGCATGCAACCAAACACAGGGTATGTTACAGGACACAGCTAGCTGAATCACCCTTCCCTTGCTCTGATGATATCACTCTCCAAGGCGTCAACAGTCTCCTTGTCAAGATCATCAAAGTAGGGGCTCTGCAGCGCCTCCTTGGCCTGGACAACAGAACAGTGCATCATCCACAAGGAGCTTGAAAACACCAGAAACAACAAAAAGCAAACAACAGTGATCAAGTATGTTGACTCCACTTGGAGATAATCTACATGCAGGAAAACACACAATGTATGATAGCACACCATGCAAACAGTAGCCATGCGCATCATGGTATACGGTCATAGCCACTTGCAGAGCCATCACATGCAGAGTGCTCACCGACATCCTCTTCACAGGGTCATACACAAACATGCCCTTCATCAGCTCAATGCCAGCTTGGTCCAAGCTGGGAAATGCACGTGTCATCTCTTGTGCCTTCCAGTTTGGGAACTCATGCCAGTCTCTGAGCTTGCTCACACCAGGCCATACTGTCTCATCTGGAGTGCCCAGGAACTTGAAGATGTGCAGCAGCTGCTGAAGCTCACTGTCGCCAGGGAACAAGGCTTGCTGTAACACAACAGACATCTGAAGGCGTTGCTCATTTGATGAAGATATTTGCTGTGTGCCACAGAGTTGTTCTCACAATTGCTACCATCATGATGCAGCCATCAGCTTGGCCAGAGGAGCTATGACACAAATAAAGCTGGAATTGCTTGTTGCTTGGTAGCAGCATACCTTGCGCACCATCTCTGCAAAGATGCAGGCCACACTCCACATGTCTACTGCAGGTGTGTAGTGTGTGCAACCAAGCAGTACCTCAGGCGCTCTGTACCACAGCGTCACAATCTGCATACATGGCTGTCGGTCAGGCGTCTGAGTGCTTCACCACAGTAAACACGCCACATTTTATTTGCTTTGTCTAGCAATGCACAATCACAGACAGCTTGTACATGATATGTAGCATAGCTCACTACTGACAATTGTGCTTAGTACAAACAGAGATTGGGGAAATATTGAGACAGCTTGTGACATGCACTTCTATTGCTGTTTGCAATTGCAAACACATGAGGCCGACCTCATGTGTGTAGCTCTTGATTGGTATGCTGAAGGCACGTCCTAACCCCAAGTCAGCAATCTTCAGGCACTCTGTTTCATCATCCACAAGCAGATTCTGGGGCTTCAAGTCTCGGTGCATGACCCCATGTTTATGACAGTGTGCAGTTCCTTTTATGAGTTGGTACATGAAGCTCTGCAGAACAGCACACACCTTGAATGTCAAGTCATGACATTGTAAGAGCGAGAAGGAAGATCTTGTCAGCAACAATTGACAAGTGGCAGAACTCCTGCTTTGAGTCATTATGGCGTTGCAGAAGTGCAGCTTGCTGAACGCGAGGTACCTTGATCAGCTGCTGTGGCATGGGATTAGCGTTGCCTTTACCAGTCCTGTCCATAAACTTCTTCAGGTCCGTGCTCAAATACTCAAATACCTGTATTGCCATAGATCATCTGGAAAGAATTGGCACAAACATCATACAACCACGACACTGCAAGTTTGGCAACGTATCGCACCAGGTACAAGCAGGGCTTGTTGTGCTCCTCAACGTGCTCAACACATAGCAACCTGCAAGGACAAAAGCAGCTTTTGGAGCTCGGGCCAGCCGCAAGCAACATGATAGGTGGATCTAGGCTATTGCTTACTTCACAACGTGATTACTCTCATTCAGCATCTGCAAAAGGGACACCTCGCGTAAGGCCGTCGAAGGTACGCCTTCTTCCTCCATCTGCAAGGTTGCGATCGAGCTCAGGCTTGTTCATTTTGCGCATAGCTTTGAACTCAGCTTGCTCGCAGAAAGCTCACCTCCAGCCTAGTCTTCTTCAAGGCAACAAGCTTGCCTGTGTTCTTCTCCCGGGCTTTGTATACTTTGCCATATGTGCCTTCGCCAATCTTCTCCAACTTTTCGTACTGATCCATCGCACGTTTCCTACGCCTTTGCTTGCACGCAGCGTCGTGTAGAGAAATGCAAGCAAGCAGGCTGAAGTCTCGGTCTCAGCTGAAATGCAATCGAAGGGTCCGAATCGACGAACAAAGCGCTGCAGATTTGAAAGTTTATAACTAAGGGCCGGCCCTGGCTATTGCCCTAACATTGATCACAACCTGATCAGCAACCCGCAAATGCAGTCTCGCAGGAAGCAACTAGGTAGCAAACATTGTTCGACGTTGTTAAAAGCCTGTTCCTCAAGCCTGCGCTTTGCAGCTGCACTTGCCATAGGTAGCCTGTCTGACGCAGACTCAACCGGTCATTGCTACTACAGCAGTTTTGTTTTGATATACGGTGTAAGCTTGCACGGCTAGCTGTAAGGCAGCTGCAAAACAGCACAGTCGTAACGCGGAAATCAACACATGACAACCATTTGTGTCAACACTCTGACGCAAAGCAGAAGCAGCAGTTGTCCTGAAGGTCCTAGCTAAAACTGCTGCTTTGAAAGGATCCGTGTGTACTGCCTGTGTGAGTACCTTGCAAGCCGTAGCAGGGTAAGAACGGATGCATATATTCAGAAATTAGCACAAACAAACAGTCAGCAGCACCATCAAAAGCAAGGCAGTGACACTGAGTAGGCCATATCATCTGCTGACAATGCATCATCATTGCTGGCCTGGCATAGGTGGCATGCCACCTGCTGTTCCTTGTGGGAACAGCTGCTGCATCTTGGTGAACACCTAGCAGCGCACAGATATGTAAGACAACCAGAAAACACTACAAACTGCAGCACTGCTGGAGACCTTGTCTGCTGGAGACCTTGTCCACTGAGCACATTGTGGCTTCATCCCACATGACGTCAAAACGCATAGCACTTGCTGGCAGGCGTTTGGATGACATGTGTGATACAGCTACACTGTGCTCAGGGGACAAGGAAGCAGCATCAACAAGCACAAAAAGGACTTTCTAGCAAGTGAACTCACACTGTATACACCTCTGCACTCACATGCTGCAGTTACCAGCTGCAAATACTGATAGGAGCAAGGATATCTGGCACAGATTCAAGCAGACTGTGGGTCAGAGCAGTGACTCACCATCATGACCTCAGGGTTGCTCTGGTACTTGATGACGTTCATGGGGTTCTGAGTGCAGTCCATGATGGCTGTTTGCACCTCAGCCTTGCTGAAAGCCTGCAAGGGTCAACATTTATACTTACAGCATATATGTATGACCTTGATGAAGCATTGATAAATGCTTCAAGTCACTCCAAAAGTGCCTCATACTTCTGATCCTCTTGTCCTCATGCATGCAGACTATACTGTTGGATGATGACACAGCAAATGTGCTCGCACTGGGCATCAGCAGCATGAGAAGCTATTGCTGCTGATACTGACACAGGTTTGAAGGCTTACCACAGCAAGTTCTGGATCGCTCATGATCTTCTTCATGACCTCCTCAGGAGTCATGTTCATCTCCTTCAGTGACTGTTCGAAGGCCACACCCCCTGCTTCTCCTTGCAGTGCATCCATCATCCTGGGATCAAAGGCGCCCTGCACAGAAATGGAGATTCCACTTTGGGGTGCACCACTGGTCTTGTTCATCAGCCCAGTGTCTTGGGGCATTGAATCCACACACTGACTACAGACGTGACTCCTTTTGTGCCAAACTGGAACGTGCAGATCACAGACTCTGTTGCAGAAGTTTGCATATGCAGCTGACTGCATGGTAAGGGCAATGGTAGGCTGATTATTGCCTTCATGACATTAGGCAGAGAGGAGCTTTGTACAGCTCAAGGTTGCAAGGAAACAACAAAATGAAGACGAGGTTTCAGCAGGACGAAGAAGACAAAGGCAGAGAGGACAACAAACAGTGCAGGCGCATGAGACTGAAACCAGGCAGGTGAGTCAATGGCTCTGATGTGTGGTTGCCGAATAATGATGCCGGTGAATCTGGTCAGCAGGAGGCCCTCTTGGGTCTTCCATAACAGCCACGCCACTTGTTTTGGTGAAGGACTCTTTCTGTTTTTCTGTTCTTTTCGCATTTCAAAAGATGCTGGACAGCAGAACAGACCTGCTTCTCCATCATTTGCTCCAGCTGGGTCCGATACTCAGGGTTGCTCATCATCCACTCAAAGGTCTGGGGATTCCTCATACCTTCTGGCAGGTATGGATACAACAGCTTCTGCATGGCTGGGTCCTGCACAACATTTTCAACACACGATCATTTTCCTTTCTGAAAAGCCTCCCTTAAGAAAGTCTGAAACTTTTGAGTGTTTCAGCAGACGTTCATTTTTTGGCCATCATCTTGTGACTGTCATTTTTCAAACCATCAAAAACAGAACACAGCAGCAATCCACTCTGAAGTGACGGCAGCCTGCAGCGCATCAAAGCTGTTTGCAAAGCTATTTGCAAAGCTATTCACATGAAGCTTCCTAGTGCTTTCTTTTGCTGACAAACTGCACTGCATCAAAGCTATTTGCAAACCTTTGCACATACGGCTTCTAGTGCTTTGGTTGGCTGACAATCTGCACCGTCCTGGACACCTGTCACAATTCTGGCTGCAGTTTAGGTAAACGAACAGATCCATACAGCAGACACTCGTTGAGCAGCCAGAAAGCACATGCACCATGCACACAGAAGACACAGCAGCAATTCAGCCTGACTCTAAACCAGCAACACAGTCTAGCTCGAGTGTCATTTCTTACCAAACATGCAACATGGTGATACACGAGGCTATACAGGTCAAAGCACGCTTCAGTAGATGGACATCATGAGCTGACCTTGAGCATCTTCTCCATAGCTTCCACAGCACCTTTCCCTCCAGAACTGGCCCCACTGCTTGACGCCTGCTGCTGCTGTTGTTGCTGCTGCTGCTGCTGGCCAAAGCCTGCCCCAGAGAACTGTAGCATGACAGAGCCCACTCAGCAACTGAGCATCAACAGACACATGTGCAAGTGTAGGACCTGGGCAGCTCAGTATAATACAGGCCTTCTCACTAGGTTGACGCCGAAAGGCGTTCCTTTCCTTTTCTGTAAGTGTAGGTATGGCCAGAAGGAAGGCAGATGTCTGTTCCTAACTAACTGCGCCATGGCCTGAAAGCTACTGACATTGACAGCCACAATGGCAGTCACCAACCAAAAGCATAGTGAGTAGCATAACAAAAATGGTGAGGGAAATACCCTACCTGCCACGCCATAGCCTGAAAGCTGTTGACATCATCATTAGTCATCAAACCGGGCAGAACAAATTGCAACACACAAGTAATGTCAGGGAAGTACCTGGTTGTTGTCAAAGAAACCTGAGGAGCCATTGCCGGTGCTACCAGGACCTTGAGTCACTGACATTGACAGCAACAGTGGCAGTCATGAAATAAGCATGGTAAGCCACACCAAAAAAAAGGGTGAGGAATGTACCTGGTTGTTGTCAAAGAAGCCTGAGGAGCCATTGCTGGTGCTACCAGGGCCTGCAGGGTTGCTGCTGGCGGCACTACTGCTGGAAGCTTCATCCTCATCGCCCTACAACCATGAGAATGGTCAGCACTTGCAACATGCTATGTGACATCGCAACAAGTAACTCTTGCACGCTATCTGCGTGATTGCAGTCTGCAACACTGCCAGTGCCTTGTGACATCATAGCAAAGAAGCAGTCAGCAAGACAAGTATTGCATTGAAGGGTTGTGTTACGGCTTGTTGCTGCCAGTAATCCTACTGCTGAAATGCAGCAGCAGAATGTGATGATTATGGTCTGCCCCTGTCAGTATGTATGCGCCAAATGTGGCCTGGTTAGACCTTGCAAGGATATGCAAACCTATGCCATGATTGCTTGAAGCCTGCATGGGGCGCTTTAGGCAGCAACACCATGAAGCTGTTTAGAGAAGCGCACCACATCAAAGAAGGAGGCGGATTGCTTGGGGGGGTTGGCAAAGGTGCTGGAGGGGGCAGAGGAGGCTGTAGATGGGGAGGAGGCTGAGCTCCTGGGTGAGGCATCTGCAACAGTCTCCCTCTTGGCTTGCTGGGCCTTGTGCTCTTGGAAACGCTTGCCTTTGTTGACATCTTGGTTGAAGGGGGGTTGCTGTGAGCTGGTGCCTGACTGACTTTGTGGCGGAGCACCTGAATGGATATTGGAAGGTAGAATGAATCGTTGGTTAGTCCATCCAATGAGTTGTGGGATTGTTAGCAGGTAAAGCAGTTTCAGCTGCTTTCCAGTGTGCCTTATGAACTGTACACGGACAACAGATTGGACTTCAGCATACAAGCCCAGGGGGGGCTGTCATTGAAGGCCAAGCCTTCTGCATCTGGCATAACCAGACATGCATGCCTTGTGGCATCAGCTGTGGCATTTAAGACTAGGCGACCAGGCCTGAAGCGCAGTGCCACAAGCACCTCTTGCAGCCAATTGGTTGTCTTTGCTGAAATGCATAATATGAGAAAGCATACTCACTGCAGGTGCTTTTGTGCAGGGCAAGCAAGCGTAGATGGACTTGCATTCTGCATGTGTCTGACAACAAGCAAGGGTTGAAAGCAAAGATTGAGAGTGTGCTGACCTGCAGGACGAGCAGTTGTGTCGACTGCAGGCGGCCAGCCTTGGCCCATACCCCCTTGCATGTTGGGTGGCATGCCTGGGAAGCCAGCTGGCATTCCACCTGGCATGCCACCTGGCATTCCACCTGGCATGCCACCTGGCATGCCCCCTGCTCCAAAGGGGTTGGCCCCCGGCTGCCCTGGCTGACCCCCCATGTTCTTCATGGCTGCTTTCATGGCTTGTTGCATCATCTGCAATAAGTGCATGTGTTGCAGAAGCCTGTAGGTATGGTTATGTGTAGTCTACTTGCCTACTTTGCTGATGTGTGTGCACATATTTGCAAACCAACACAAACAAGATCAATACAAACAAGGTTTGAGGAAGGGCAAGTGTCTCTAAGTGCATTACAGTCCTTGGCTTTGCACTGCAACATGTCTGCTTGCATATTGGCAGATGCTTGTTGATGTGCCAGACAATGAGAGGAGGGTAGCAGTGCTCACCCAGCCCTGAACCCCCCCTGGGCTGCTGACAACACCATACACCTTGCTCACAACAGTAGCAATGACAACTCCAATGAAAACCCACAACACATTGGGCCATCCACCAGATGAGCCTTTGCGATCATACTGAGGTGGTGGGCTGGGGTACTGTGGTACGCCGTAATGCTGCTGATATTGTTGGGATTGTTGGTTATTGGAGGGAGAGGGGTATTCCGGAACCTGCTTGCAACAAGACAGCAATGCTCAAGTACAGTTGCCACGCCCATGCTGTAGTCAACAGAAAGCTGAGTTTCTCTGCATCAACAAAGCATCCTGACTTATCTCACCACTTCTGCTGAAGCCAGGTTTTGGCCTGCTTGCGCGTCGACCGCCTGCCGGTGACGATCTGCAGCAACGACTCAACTGACGACCATAAACACTTCAGTATAACTTGTACTTTGTGAGGAAGCATCTACTCACCGCTTGCTGCTCGCACACTAACCGGTCTCCACGATTTACGCTGGATCACAAGCTTGCATCTGCAGGAAGCTCTGAGCTGCATAGGCGAGCATGTCGGTCTCAAACCGACCCGCAAAGTGCTGCTCTGCATTCTGTGTGACTTAGAAAGACAAGCAAACGATCGCCAGATGAGTGTCTAGTCTAGGGATGACATTACAGGGACAGACGATGCGGCTTGTCATCAGAAACCCTACCCAGAGCTCCGGAACCAGCTAGAACAAATTGCACAAGCATGTGCCCAGTCATGCAACCACTTCGAGCGCCTATTGAGCTGATCAAGGTTTACAGGACACGCATTGGCAACAAAATCGTGGTAGTTCAGTGTGGCCCACACCAAGTTGACTCAGCCTTGTGTGGCAGAGGACTCTCTCATGTCGATGCTGTCAAAAAAGCCCTGGCATTGGCTCAATGCGAACCAGCAGCTGTGCAAAATCTGACACGCAGTGGAGGCTACATCAAACTTAGTGTACACAACTGTCATTCTGCTGGCCAGTGGAAAAGCTCTCAGCTTCACTAGCACACATGATTAACAGAACTAAGCAAGAGCAATATTATCTGAGTCTGAACACAGGTCCTCAGACTGCAACTGGCTGCTTCTTCTGTACTGGTGGTGCCTCAGAGGGGGCCTTGCCCTGTGCTACATCTGTAGCAGCAGCCCCTGGGGCTCTAACCCTCTTTTGCCGCGCTGTTTGCCACTTCTTCTTGGGAGCAGGTGCCTGACCCTTGGGGGTTTGTGGGGTTGCGCCTGTCTTGGCCTTTCCATTGCCCTGAAGCTGATTTGGGTTGATGGGCAAAGCGCCTGTCTTTCCAGCCCCATTGTTGGCAGGAGCTTGCCTCTGCTTTTGCTTGGGCTGGTTCTTGGCAGTGACTGACTTGCCTGCAGGCGCTGTGCTCTGCTTGCCCTGAGCATTGACTGCTTGTGCAGCTTTCCTTGCCCTGGCTGTCAATGGAGCCTCTGTGTCTGCAGGACAACAATGACAATAATAATCATGATAAAAACAAAAATGTCAAAAATGTTAACGTTTTGCTCTAATGATAAGCAGGATACATGCCAGCAAATATCATTCATGTGCCTAACCAGCTGATAAACACTGGCTCATGCTTTTAGCTTTATTTGCTGCAGGCGGCCTGACAAGACTTCCAGCAAGATCAATGACAGCAAACAAGCCCACTGAACTATTGCACAGCAGAGAAAACTTGTGCAGGAACCGCAGTGCCTGCTGCAGCACACTCCTGTTACTGCATCCCTACACTGTGATCATGGCATGTGCAGCTGGGCACGTGCTCTGACTGTCAGTTAGGGCTCAAAACATATCAGGTTTTGCGCCGGGTGAATATGCAACTACCCAGGCTCTGAAACCAAATGTAGTTGGGAGAGCTAAGCTAGCAATGTAGCTACAAAGGTATTGGCTTGATGCTGTACCATTGTAACTATGTTGCTAGCTTAGCTCTCCCTACTACAGCATGATGCAGACATCCTGCTAGCCTAGTTCTCCCTACTACAGCATGATGCAGACATCCTGCTAGCCTAGTTCTCCCTACTACAGCATGATGCAGACATCCTGAGAAAACAACCCTGCACAGGCTCAGCCGATGCTGCATAGCTCATGACAAGAAGCCACACACACCGTTCTTTGCTTTGCTCCTAGGAGCTGCTCCGTTTTCAGCCGCTCTTCTACTTCCCCAGCGCCCAACAGGACTCTCGCTGTTGTTGGACTTGGCTTCTGAGTCCGGGTTGTCAATCGTCCGTGTGAAAAGGCTGGAGCCGCTTCCAAATAGAGAACCTGGTCCAAATTCACCCTGCAGATATGGAAAAGCTATGAAGCCTGATGAAGCCTGTCAATGACCACAGCCAGCTTGCGAGCACACTGCCACTGAGCCAAAACATCTGGAGTTTGGTTGGCAAAAGCTCTGCCAGTTGATGTGTCTGAGGATGCTTACGCATGCCTTTGGCAGTCTGCACGAGCAGCATCTGTCACATCAACTGGCAGAGCTGTTGTCAACCAAACACGCAAATGCAACAGACAGCACACCCCTGATGCATGAAGTCAGACTTTGCTAATCTGACCCAAGGTGCAAACTTACCCCGCCTATCATGTCATCTACGCCTTGGCCGAACATCTCACCAAATGGTACTGCCACATGTGGGTCTATACGATCTTCAAGCCTAGGTGTGAATTTGTCAAACTTGGCCCTGCATACATGAACGTCCTAAGACAACTGTTCCAGATGACAGCAGGTACAACAGCAATTCCTGAGCATTACATTCGCTTGTTCATGTGTTTTTGTTTCTCTTTGCGTTTGAGAGCGTCTTGGTGGCACTCAAAATACCTCCGTCGCCGCACCTATCAGCAGAAAACAAGCATAAGGCTCAAGTCTACCAATATCAATCATGGCAGGCACAGCAGGGTTGTTGTAACACAGGCAGTACTAATGTAACTTACCTCGCCAACAGTGTTGACCCTTCTGCTTTCATTTTTGAAGCGTTTCATCACCTCATCAACTGGGATGCCCTCAGGCACGTCAATCTGAACAGTCCAAAACAGCAGTGTCAGTCCCAGGGCTGATATCTAATTCGCTGGGGAAATGTGAGCTGTGTTGACAACTATGAGATTGTGGCACAGACTGAACGAGCTTTTGTGCTTCGCTTTGGGGGCTTGCGAAGGGTATACCTCCACTTGAAAAGTATTGGCTTTCATGCAGGTCTTTTGTGCATTGCTACTTCTGCTGACTTTGTGACCACGAAGCAAACTGAGTCCGCCGGGACAGCTGCAGGGTCGTAGGTGGGCAGCCCCGACGCGCTGCATCATCGCGCGAAAGCCGGTACACCTAACACGTACTCTAGCACAGCACACAAAAGTCAGAGGGCATGAGCGTCGTCCTCGAAACGCAACTGCAGGACTGCTTAGATCGCTCTGTGGCTTGCGCAACTGAAGGGTTGGAGTTTGCCATATAGGGTTTGAGGGTACGCATTATCTGCTTTAGAATTCCAGCTGTATAGTCAGAGCATCTAGGAATAGAGTTCCAGCGCCTCCCTTTGTTACACCCTTTTCCTGCTTCCTACTCGGCCTGACCCATAATCACAGCGACAATGAGCGATGACCAGGTTGCACCCGAGCTGAAACCCATTAAGACCAAGTTGGAAGGCATCCTTGGTGAGCTTAAGCAGCTGCAGGCCAGTGGGACCCCAACGCAGGCTCAGGTAGGGACACCCGAACCGACGTTATGTGTGCAGGTTATTGCAAGTATTTCTAACTATTGTGCGACTACTGCAGCTGAGTCCAGTCCACGAGCAGCTGCGCTCCATAGACGAGATGTACGTGGACGAGAAGTTCGAAATCAATGGCACGGTGCCCTCAGGTCAGGCAGTTTGTGCTGACTTGTTGAGCGAGGCTCACGAGCTCGTGGAAAACATTCAGGAGCTTATCCCGGACGATGACGAGTAGGCGAGGTATATTTGCATTCCAGGCCTAGAATGCTATGATTGCAAGAGCGCCCTCCACCACCAAACTCATCACCACCCTAGTCAAAACCTTGTTTCACCGGAAAATGCTGACGTCCAGAAAGTTCACTATTTTGTGCCCTGATGCAGGCAAACAGTGTACAGTACGGGTCATCAAGCAAATTTTGAGCGCAGCCCCTCTTTCACATTTACGTATATCTGTGTAATATCACTGTAAGACCTGAACAACCATCAAAATTCATTGTCCAGTGTACTCGTTGCGCAACTGAGTGCGCTCTGCTGCTGTCATGCCTAGCAAGGTCTGCGCCATCTGCTGTACTGAAACATGTTTCCATGTCGCCAAAAGCGCAACTACATTCAGCCTACTGCTGGTGCTGGCTGACACAGCAACCCGTCTTGCACTTGACAGCCCAGGTGCAGCAGCCTGCTGCTGTCCTGATGCTCTCCGCTCTGCTGCATTAGACAACATCTGTTCCACCCTGCTCCCACCTAATATGGACTCATGCCTGTGTGTTGCAAGCATTCCACCCTCCTGTGAAACACACGCTCTGTTCACAATCACAGCCTTGTCCTTTGCAGCGAACGTGCTTGCTTCAACCTGTGAAATCTCCTGCCTCATGAGTGCAAAATCTGTGACTGCTGGTTTGTGGCATGAGCAAGTCAAGCCAAACCATTCCAGTCAAAGTTGATGTCAGCTATCTGCAGCAATGCTGTGAGCAGAGCAATGCACAACACTTCAAACAGTAGAACACAAAAGTCACACAACTTGAGTTGCTGACCTGAAGCAACTGCAACTCTGTGTCCACATCATTAGTCATAGGCTGTTGTCCTGAATGCACACCAGGAGCATCAACTGGTTCACAGCTGCTGACACAGTGTTGCCTCTGCCACCATGCTCATCATCCACCCCCCTGGCTTGGCTGTCAGGAGGGGCAGATCCCTGATGCAGTGCACTCTCTGTCAGCCGAATGGCCAAATCTCGAAGCCCTGGGTCCTCAACTTCAAGCTCCTCTGCTGCTGAGTCTAGATCTGCCACATCACCACCAAGAGGACCTTCGAGAACTGCAGCATCAGTGTCATTTACTGTCATGATCCTGGCGCTGATGTTTTCGTCTGTGGACTGGCAGCAATACTGATGGGTTGATTAGTTTGTCTATCAATACAGCATTTGCTGTCACACCTGTCATGCTGAGAGACTGTGCATCTGAAACAGCAATCTTCCAATCAAATGTGTCGTCCACAAATGCAGCAGTGCAAGCGTATGCTGTCAGATCATAGCAAACATGATCAGGATCTGAAGAATTTGACTCCCGCTGCCATGCATGACATGTTAATGCCGTACTGCGCATACCATGCACAGAATACTGTATAGTGCATGTACGATATGCTGTGTACTGGCCTGAGCAAGCTTTCTTGTACCTGCCTGTGTGAGAAACAATATTTGCATTGGCAGCCTGTATTTTCAGTAAAATCAACGAAGACACAACAGTTCAGCCATACGCCACAAGCAATTGGTGGTAAGCAGCCCTCACCAGCATTTGCCACATCAAAGGCCTCAATGCTGTAGCTCAGCTCCTTCTGTTCAGCAGCAACGATGATGTCCCTGGTGGCAACAGTTTCTGCTGTCAGCTTGAAGAGGTTGGCCAGACCCCACAGCTCCCCTTCTTGGCCTGGAATCCCTTTCACGCCTTCAAAGTACCGCCTTTCGCGGGCCCCTTCAATGGCTGTGTTGGCTGCCTGCTGCTTGTAGATCTGCCTTGCATACACCATCTCTTCCAAAGTACCTTGCATCCGATTTGGACATGATCAGTTGAGCTCATGACTCACAGGAAGATGGTGAGCACAAACAGCGCAGTGTTGCTATGAGCTGAGCTGAGACACATCTGAACCTACCTCATGCCTTGCAGCAGACCCATCATGCCAAATTGGTTGAGAACTGACAGGGACCAGAAGACACGCCTGGACATATCAGCCTAGAGTGATGTCACACCAAATGGCAAAACCCAGAGACAGAGCACTTGGTATTGATAAAACACCACACAGGACGTGATCACGCAAGCATGTGGCAACAAAGGCAGCAGGACATATATGCAATACCAGTAGCAGATGAGAAGTGTGCATGTGCAGGGTGTTGCAGCAAGGCATGGGTCCAGTATTGCACTGCCCTTGCTGTCTGCTGCCAGCAGACATCGGCCTGTTCGCATGGGTACATAGGTTGCTATACAAGGTGTGAGGCTGTTCATAAATCTGTCCGTCTGCCCATCCATGTGTGCATGCATGCAAGCAAGTGCATGCGTACGTGCCTATGTGTGTGGAGAGACAGTGTCCAAGTGATGTAAGGCGGCATGCATGCGTACGTGCGTATGTGGGTGGTGAGACAGTGTGTAAGTGATGTAAGGCGGCATGCATGCGTACGCGCACATGTGTGTGGAGAGACAGTGTGTAAGTGATGTAAGGCGGCATGCATACATATGTACGTATGTGTGTGGAGAGACAGTGTGTAAATGATGTAAAGCGACACCTGTAGACACAAGCCTGTAGACGCCCACGTCACGGCGCTGCCCAATCCTGAAGGCGCGGTCCTGTGCCTGAAGATCGTGAGCAGGGTTCCAGCTAGGGTCCACAATCACCACCCTGCATGCAGTACAGCAGAATCATGTGGCCATCTGTATGAATGTTTCTGATCACAACCACCCTGCATGCAGTACAGCAGCATCATGTGGCTGTCACCAGCTGCAGCCATCTGCATGAATGTTTCCCTTCACAATCACCACCCTGCATGCAGTACAGCAGCATCATGTGGCAGTCATCAACAATAGTCATCTAGACAAAAGTTTTCCTTCACAATCAGGAAGCCAAGTTGGCAAATCATCAGCATCACATGTAGCATTTGGGCATGCTGAGTGGGAACAAAGAAACACCTGCACCACAAGCAACCATTCATTAGCAGTGGCACCTGTCATTGAATACAGCACATGGAACCTGATACTGCATAGAGCAGGCTTGAAGCGATATATCTGTTTGTATCCTGTTCACAGCAGGCATGCAACCTGGCATATGTGTACCCTGTTCTACACCCTGTGCAACAGTGCCATATGTTCTGTGTCAAAGGGACTCGTTTTGTGTCCCATATAGTGTATTAAAGTACCGTGGTCTATGTCCCACGTTCCACATGCAAGTACATGTTCTATGTCCTATGTCAAAATACACTTCACTGTGACCTATGTCCCATGCATTGATGCTACAGTCTTGGGGATGATGATGTTACAGTCCAACACCAGAAGCATGTCACACCTGTTAGCAGATGTGAGGTTGAGCCCAAGGCCGCCGGCTGTGGTGGAGATGAGGAACAGGAAGACTGAGGCTGAGTTGTTGAACTGGTCCACTTGGGTTTGGCGGTCCTGCTGCTTGGTGGAGCCATCCAGCCTCAAGTAGACATAGCCAGTCATGATGACCAGGCGCTCTATGATGTCCAGCATGCGCACAGAGTGACTGAACACCAGCACCTGCACAAATGTGCATGTTGCATTATGCTGTGTCATGCTGCTTGTATAACTATAGACAGGCAGGAGACATGATATGTATGAGCAGCAATACCTCTATGATGTTTGTCATGGGTACAGAGTGACTGAACACCAGCACTTGCACAGGCGTGCATGTTGCATCATGCTGCCTGCATGCAGGCAGGCAGGCAGAAGGCACTGCACTTTGTGAACAGCACCCCCACTGTGAACACAGGGGCCTGGGTGTCTGACAAAATATATGACAGAATGATCTGTCAGATATCACAGGATCCCATTTCTGATTGCATGTAGTCTCACCTTATAAGTCAACAAGTAAACAAACAAGTCTACGCCTAACGCAATCATGGCGGGCTTCTGCTGATGTGGCAGCCCATACCCAGAAGAAGTCAGGATTAGTAGTCAGGGCCAGGAGCTGTACCTGTTGGGTTTCCAGTTGCCCACCTCGGTATTGCGTGTCATCCAGAAAGAAAAGAAATTTTCTGCTTTTTGGCGATCATAATGGGAGCCTCCTAAGGTGGCAGCTCGCTGCGTGTCAGCCAGTCAATAAGTAGGCAAGTAGGGGCCACTGGCCTCACCTTGTCAGCAAAAAGGAAAAGAAAAAGAAAGAAAAGTTTGCGCTTTTCAGTCATCATAATAGGAGATCTCCTTTTGTGATCGCTGAAAGGCGTCTATGGCACTCGCCCTGTCAGCGTACACCCCTTGGGTGCAATTTAGTGTCTCATGATAGTGCATGTTGGCTCACAGGACTAGGGTCTAGGCACACCTAATAGGTACCTGGCAAGAACAATTAGCTGGAATGCCTGTAAATTATTGTTATCAAAAGGAGCCTCCTAAGGCAGCAGCCGGGAGCTATACCTTGTTGGCAGTCTCTTGCTGGTACCAGAGGTCCAGCAGCTTTGCCAGAGCTGTCATCTTGCCACAGGTGCTGCTGTCGCTCAAGGTCATGAAGTTGTTGTCTGCTCCTGCTCCTCCCACCTTGTCCGTGTCCTCACCTGAAGAACAGGAAAGAAACGTTTCTTGGGCATTGATTGAAGAACAGAATGCGCTTTGGGCACTGATTCACAAAGTATCAAGGATGAGAGTTAAATTGGATTTCCATGTGGGGCTCTGTTGAATGTTCTTACTGGCATAGCTCAAAGCCTCCTGTTCTGAATATGCAAATACATAGGTTTTTTGTGGTTTCAGTGCAGCTTATTAGATTTTCAAATGAAAGAAAGGAAAACTACGGCAAAGCCCCACTTGTTCATGCTTAGGCAGACTGAGGCAGACTTATGCGCTGAGCAGTGTGCACTCAAGCCGTACATGCGTAACATACACATATATATACATGCATGCATACAGGCAAGCAGGCAGGCAGGCAGGCAGGCAGGCAGGCAGGCAGGCATGCAGGCAGGCAAGCAGGCAGGCACAGAGAAGCACATTTATGCATGCATATGTACGCACACACCTAGAACCAGTTCAGCCACTGCAGAGTCCCTCTCATACTTCATGTTCCTCCTAATGTCCCTGTCCTGCTGGTCCTTTGGGTTGCCTGCATCACCACGTGCAAAACAACTCAAAGCCAAAACTATTGCTGACCTACTTTGCCGAGCAGCACATGTGAAACATGTTTGTCTGGACGGAGACATGGACATAAGAGTGCTGGTTCATGAGCTCAAAGCAATCACAGAGGCTGGGCTTGAACAAGGGGCTGGCCTACCAGCTGCTCAGCCTTGAGTCATTCAACCAATGCCAACCATGAGTCAAAATCAGATACAAAAGTGATGCTGGCAAAACAGCATGGTTACAGACGTGTAGGTAAAATAAAAGCATTACGTGAACAAGGAAAAGGCACCTTTGACAAGTTCCAAGTGGTTTGAAATCTTCTGCAGGATGGTGAGGCAGGGCAGTATGAGACAGAAAGGGCAATGCAGGCGTGGCCCTGGACAACCGTCTGGCTTGTGCCACTTGCAACCCTGCAACCCAAGACAGGATCATGATGACTCATCAGACACGCCACACTACAACGTACGATGTGTGGGAAAGATCAAGCCCAGGGCGCCCGTGCACTAGTTACCTGAGTTGGTATGGAAAGTCAAGCAGCTGCAAGTGAGCATAGACAAGAGACATAACACTTATGCCACTGGAGTCTGACTGCATCAGGACCCTCAGGACCGCAGAGCGATTTGAGGTAGTACACAAACTTGGCAACATGCTGTTCAGCTGGTGAAGTTGTCAATTGTCAGCTACTGTGTGCCAGTTTCACAGCCAGTGTTCACACAGTAGCTGCCAATTTCACCAGCTGAACAGCATGTTGCCAAGTCTGTGTACTACCTCAAGTTGCTCTAAACCGGTCAGCTGTCAATACAAAAGAGGAGTCCCCACACAAGTGAAGCAGCATACGTTTGGGTTGACAAAGGTGTCAGCTGCATTGCCGCACCCACAACAGTGGAACTGGCCAGCTGTCGATACAAGAGAAGCATCCACACACAAGTTAAGGCACATAGTAAGCAGCGTACGTTTGGGTTGACGAAGGTTTCAGCTGCATTGTCACAACCACAACAGTGGAACTGTGGCCATAGCACGCCCCCCTGATCTGCCTCACATGCTCTGTAGCAGCAGCTGGCTCGCTGTGTGCTGCTGCCACAGGGGCAGAGCTCATCAAAGTGCACCAGCAGCTGAAAGTCTGGAGAATCCAGTGTGCGCCTGCAATTGCCACAACCACTCAAGCATGCTCTGACACAGCAGCATGGGATGCTTTGAGATGGGGCAAATGAGAGGTCAACCTGACTCCACTAGTAAGGTCTTTGACCAGATCTCCTGTCTCAGAGCAACAGGTGTTTGTCTGCTGCATGTGTATAGCTCACCAACATGCCTGCTAGCGCAGTACACATTCTCTCGAGCATCCTCTGCAGTCAGCTGAGAGTCTGAAGGGGCGTCTGAGGACTTGTGTGAGTGCGCCTCAAAGGAACAGAGAAGGCTGAAACAAGCCGCAAAACCTCTTCATTTCAACATCTCAACATCTCACATACACATGGCTGGCAAGTAACAGGGATTTAGCACTGGAAGCAACAAGCCTGAACATCTTCACACCACAAAAGTAGATATGCTGGACATCTGAACTGCACACTCTGTGCGTATGCAGACCGGCCATGAGTGGATCACCACTGACAGCATACTGCACATACTGGCTTTAAACAAGGCATCTTTTGCTTCAGATGCTGTCTTGAGATGCAGACTTACTCATATGCTCTGTGCTGCAGAAGTGACATCTCACAGAAGACGATGTTGTCTGTTTTGTGAGGCAGCTGGTCCTTGATGGTGCCGTCCTTGGTGCGGCGCAGCAGGAACTTGTCCACCAGCGCATTCAACTGTGTCTGCCGGCTCCGCCCCTGCATACCAATCAATCAACCAACCAATCAATCAATCAATCAATCAATCAATCAATCAATCAATCAATCAATCACTCAATCACTCAATCAATCAATCAATCAATCAATCAATCAATCAATCAATCAATCAATCAATCAATCAATCAATCAATCAATCAATCAATCAATCAATCAATCCATCAATCAATCAATCAATCAACCTAGCAAGCAAGATAGCAAGCTAACAGGCGAGTCACCTGCGTCTGCCGGCTCCGGCCCTGCAATTCCAGCCAACAGGGATGTCAGCATATTAAGTAAGCACAAGATGTTCACAGGCATTTTGACAGTAGGTATATGGGCGTTCAGCTTGAGGAAATTGTCCACCAGTGCATTCAGCTGCGTCTGCCGGCTCCGCCCCTGCAATCAATCAATCAATGAATCAATTCATCAACCAAGCAAACAAGCTAGCAACAACCAAGCAAGCAAGCCATCCAGCCAGCAAGCAGCCAGCATGCCAGCCATACACTAAGTCAGCACAAGCTGTTCACATGTGTTTTAACAGTAGGTACATGGGCGTTCAGCTTGGCTCAGCACACAAACATTACCACAAGCCTGACAACAAGCCTACAAGACCAACATCCTGTGACAGTCAGCTTGTCATGCAGGGTCATGCCTGGGCCTGAAACAGTCATGCCTAGGCCTAATGCAGTCATGCCTAGGCCTAACACATTCATGCCTAGGCCTAACACACCATGACTCCGTGTAGCAAGACCAAGGCCTCGCAGTCACATCTACCCCAAGGTATCAGTCATGGTGTGGAGCATGAACGAAAGCTTCACAATTGAAAGAGAGTTTTCAAGCATAAACGCATGGGTTTAGGCTTGCCACACAGAGGAGGATAGTATCAATCAGCCTGAAAGCACAGGGGCTGTTGCCCACGGGCTGAGGGCACCAGAATGAGGCCTGCGCAGCAGTGCCCCCCAAGTGGCATGCTGTACTAGCTCCTGTTGAGTGAGGAATTACATCCTCGTAACACAGTATCAGAGGCCCTGACCCTGACACTGTGTTTCAGTCTTCAGGTCTACTTTACTCACTTGCTGTAGCTTCCATTGCTAAAGAAAAGCATAATAGACACAGCCAGCATACCTTTCCAAGGGCAGCCTCATTCACATCTTTCTTCTGCGCCATTTTTATGGGCCCCTCGTAGTACAGCTGGAATTGCTTCCTGTCGCCCAAGCCCCCAGGCACAGCCCAGTCTAACAGATTGAAAAGCTCATCGTAGTCATTCTGCACAGCACGAAACAGTTGACCCATACTCGAGCAGCGTTTTGCTGCGAGTACAGCCTCATGGGATGGACCAGCAGAGTCCACAGTACATTGTGGGTGACAACAAGCAGCTTGGTGCTGACCAAATGTGTGGGGTCTACATACATGCATTGAACAGCATGAAACGTAGGATCAATTCAGTACATCTACAGCTGTTTTGACGTGCATGATGGCATAACAAGCATGTGTCCGCTGTAGCAGATGTAGCTAGGACAAGGGGCTGCATGAATTCAGCCAAAACCAGTCTGCTGCTTCAACTGCTTCAACAAATCTTCACTTAGACCTCCCCATGATATGCCGAGGCTTCTTTTGGCTGCACGGGTCTAGCAAGTCAACACATCCTGCTTTCATCGGTTGCACACAAACTGCAAAGCAGTATTTTCTATACATCTTTTGCTTTAATAAGCACTAGGATGGTTCTCAGTTATCTATACAGTTTCTGTTGTATTATTGGAACGCACTACGTTGGTACTGTGATGTAGCAACATGATGTAGAAGCTGGTACCTGCATGGCTGTGCCTGTGAGGCCATATCTCAGCTTGGTGTCCAGCTGACAGCAAGCCTCATGTATCTTGGCGTTCCTGTTCTTCAGCTTGTGGGCTTCATCAAACACGGCCACATGCCAAGAGATCCTCAGCATGTCTTCAATGTTGCGCCTGCACCAGTCTCAGCAATTGTGAAGAACTGGCAATTGGCAAGCACCAGCCACAGGAGTTGCAAAGAACTGGCAATTGGCAAAAATGCCCCAGGCAAAATAACAGGAAAGACCCAGTATTGGATGTAGTTCTTGGCATACAGGGCTCACAACATGTAAAGGCTGCTGCATTTACACAGGTTGCAAGCAGTCTCTAGACACAACAGGTTAGTGCTCTGAAATTCAATACCACACCAGCAGCCATCTGCATGTCAAGCGAACTCCAACATAGTTCATGCTTGAGCAGCAATGCAGTCCTGAAACAGCCCATTGCTGATAGGGCTATAAGCCAGCCATTGATGCCATGACAACAGTCTGACATTCTACGTACATGTGGCCTATGAAATTTGGCAGCATTGCTGATGGTAGACAATGCAAGTTAAACCCGACCCCAAAATGAACCCCATGTTGGCTGTGGTCTATGCACAGGGGTAACACTGCATTGCTGTTGATGGTGTGACCCTGGTCCAGTACCTTGTATGTGATCAAGTTCCAGTCAATCACACATGCAAGATGTGTCTTATGCTAAGTTCTTGGGTTCGGAACATGCGGCCCTTAGCAACTTCCTGTACGAGGTCCCTGTTTCAACAGTCAGGCCACTAATATCAATGTGTGTTGATGTGATCAACAGGCTTGAAAGCACCCTTCTAGCACCACCTGTCATCATAGAGAGCTCGCATAGGACATATTGTGACACCGTGCAGCTGTCCTGTGAAAGGTTGGATCACAGTTACACTCACAGACGACAAGCCAAACAACCATGGCTGGTTGTGGTCACTACACCTGAATGTGTCATAGCTGGTAATGAGAATCTCAAACTGCCCGTTTTGCACCCCTTGCAGCATTGCTGCCCTGACTTCCTGTTTGCCATGGCATAAAGCAACCTGGAAAGCGCCCCAGGTGTTGAACTCCCTCTGCCAGTTGGTCAGCACACTTGTGGGAGCCACTATCAGGATAGGGCACCGCCTGAAGGGCAGGCAGGCTGCTTGGAGGAAATGGAAAGGCAGGTAGACTGCTCCAAGAGATTTGATGAGCAAGTCACTGCTTTATAGGGGACTGAGAGACAGGCAGACTGCTCAAAGGCAACTAGGTTGAAAGGCAACTAGGTTGCCTGAAGTGAGTCAAAAGGCAAACAAGGCCTGAAAAGATTCTGACAGCAACAGTCAGTGCTTGTCTGTAGCACTTGTCATCATGGCACAGCATGCAGGTCCACCCAGGATGTCAACTTCTGCGTGTTTCACAGCGAACAGAATCATGTGTGTCTTGTGCACCTCAACAAACGCAGAATGCAAGCATAAATCACTCTGCACCCCGTGCAGCAGATAGGAAACACAGCTATGAACATGTATGTGCTCATGCTGCAGCTAGTGGGTGCAGCCAGGCACAGAGCAGCTAGCTGCAGCTGGGAAAGGTACAGGAAGCAGCCAAGCTCCTACTTGGGAAGTTGACTTGCAGATGATGCAATGCTATCCTGAGGGGTGCCAGTCTTGTGTAGCAGGGCTGCACAGAATGCAATGGTCTGCACTGTCTTTCCCAACCCCTGTATACAGAACAGTACATATTGTATTGTATTGTATTGTCTTGAATGCATTGAAATGTATGGGATACATCACTGGTATTGGGCCCTGTGCATGCAGTACAGAGCATGATCCATTTTCTCCTTGTATGCAGTACAACACATTACTGGTATTGTGCTTTGCGGCTGCAGTGCCAGCCTTGACTTCCTTGTATGCAGTACAACACATATCTGGTGTTGTGCTTTATGGCTGCAGTACAGAGCATGACCAGCCTCATACTCAGTGTATGCAGGACAATACATTACCGCCTTTTTGTTGTGGGAATGCAGGTACAATGCTTCATTGGCCCTATACTCAGTGTATGCAGTACAGTACAATACTGGCCTTGTAGCTTGTGTATGTAGGTACAGAGCATGACCAGCCTCATATTCAGTGCATGCAGTACAACACATCACCGGATTGTGCTTTGTGGCTGCAGTACAGAGCATGACCAACCTTGTGTGCCTCGAAGGCAGTACAAAACATTACTGGCATTGTGCACTGTGCCTGCAGTACAGTGAGTGACCAGCCTCATACTCAGTGTATGCAGTACAAGGCATGACCAGCCTTGTATCCCTTGTATGCAGCACAGTACATTGCGCAGTGTTTGCAGGACAATAAAGTGCTGTCCCTGTACTCTGTGTATGCAACACAGTGAGTGACCAGCCTCATTTTCACTGTATGCAGTACAATACATGACTGGCCTCATACTGAATCTATACACATGCACAGAGGCAAGGAACCTAGAACTTTTGTGGCTTGCTTGGAGGTGAAACCCTGCTGCCTCATGAAAGATCTGGGAAGTCAGGAAGCTACATGCTATAGGAACACAGGAGTCATAATTGCAACCAAGGCCTGGTTTGCAGAACAGGGATGACTGGCAACAGAACAAGGGTGAAGAGCAATGGGAATGGGGGGCAAAACAGTACATTTGGGAATCTCTGTGCGACATTTCAACCTACTGGTCAAATGGTCATGGTTGGCCCCAATGATCCCTAAAATCTAAAACGTCTCCACAAACGAGACGTCCCCGGACGTTCCTGAGTTTAGATTTCCAGTGTAGGGATGACGTTTCTGAATTAAATTGGACGTTTTGGGATTGAAAAGAGCTAATGGATGAATGAACGAGTAGAAGATCACCATGTCATCACCCAGGATGCCTCCTTGCTTCTGGGCATATTGCCGAAACAGAAAACGTACCCCGTCACGCTGGTAGTCCCGCAGATACATGTTGATGGTGGCTGGCACTGATAGGCTGAGTACAGTGCCTACAGTCAAAGGCTCACAAGATCAGGCTGAGTACAGTGCCTACAGTCAAAGGCTCACAAAATCAGGCTAAGTACAGTGCCTACAGCCAAAGGCTCACAAAATCAGGCTGAGTACAGTGCGTACAGTCAAAGGCTTACAAGATCAGGCTGAGAACCTTGCCTACAGTCCAAGGCTCACAAGATCAGGCTGAGTACCTTGCCTACAGTCAAAGGCTCACAAGGTCAGGGCTGTGACAGTCACACAATCCATGCAGTAGTCAAGCATAGGCAATTGCACACAATCTAACCAACAAGGTTGCACAAAATATCAACCAATACACTGAGTGCTGTACCTGCAGCGAGGTGTGCAGTAGCTGACAAGTGCAGCCTCAACAACTGATGGACACAGGCAAATGCTGATGTCACTGGGACACAGGCAAATGCTGAAGTCAAAGCATGAAAAGCGTTTTGGCTGAGTCTGTTATGTGTAGGCAACAGCAATGCCAATCACAACTGATGTGACATCCACCAATTAGTCGGTGTTGAGATCCCAGCAAAGAGAGAAATCTGACCCATCTTATGACTTGAAAAGGCGTACACGTCATCATTGCAGAGGCACCGCTGAGAGTTAATGATGTGATCAAGGCAGTGAAAGTGTTCCCCAAAGTTGTCCACCTGATTCTTGCGTGCAAGTGGAGACGCAGGCTTGTTGCTAATGCCTGACTTTGGTGATGCAGGAGAAGACTGCATGTTTGAGATGGCACATGATGAGTCACCTTCATAGGCGCTGCCATGTTCCAGCAGCAGAGGCTCATCTGGTCCGTGAGTGGGTGCATTGGTCAGGTCAGGGAATGCCCCAGCACTATTGTCTGCAGCTTCCTGCTTGATTGCCTTGACAGGCTTGCTGGGAGGCTTTGTGCTGTTGAGCTTTTTGGCTTTCTTGTTGGGGGGCACAGCATCGTTTTCTGCTGTCTTGGCTTTTGACGCTGCATGGTCATACAGAACTGTCATGGATGCGACTTTTGCTGTTCTCAGGCCTCTATGTAGTGGGATCATGTCTGGGGTCCAGGGAAAACAACTGGGCGCTTTGACTCACTGCATGGTGCGCAGACATGCACAACATGATGCCACTCATGCACTGGAACCGCACCTTTTGTGCGTGATTTCTTGGTGGCTTGAGCAGCAGTTTCAGCAACATTCCAGTCCCATGGATCTTCTTCTTGTGCGCCAAGGTCTGGATCAGCCCTACATACAATGTTTTGCATCTCATAGACTGGTCTAGTGGCTGCGGTGGTGTCAGATAAGAAGGGTGTGGAATCTTACTTGACTTGTGCAACACTTCGAGCATCTTTCTGAAGCAGGGACCTTTCAGCTGTAGCTGCATCCTCCTTTGGTGCTGAATCACTGGGCTGGCTGCTTTTCTTGTCATTCACCGGGTTGGATGAGACGCCAGCATTGCGAAAGCGTCTGTCCCAGCCCAGGCTGGAAGCGCTTGTTCTGGATGGCAAGTGTGGCTTGTCTTGTGCAATGACTGGCGGATCTGCGGTTGTGGCAAGGTTTGCGGAATGATTGGCTGAAGCTCCTGAGCTGCTTTGCAAGCAGTCCGACTGCTGCTGGCCCGACCAAAAGGTCATTTCAGGTACTGGCCTGGGTAGGTCAGTGTGTGAAGCCAGGTCTCTGGTGGCAGGTGCCATATTTTGCTCCGGACGTGTGTGCTTTTGCAGCGATTCCATGCGAGCCCGCAGCTTAGCAACCTGCAGCCATCGGATTGGATCGGCATGGCGATTGCCGACGTTACCTGGAGTCGAAGCGAGTGATCAAGTTGCAACTCCGTGTGTGGTGCTGCAAAAGAGATTCGCATCTTCCGTTCACCGCAGCCGAACATATACTCAGCATATGCGCGACAAAGCGTACCCCTGATGTTTTCTTGATGGGCCCTGCGGCGGTATCAATGCTTCCAGCTGCAACAGCGGGCACCTCCTTATGCTTAACCGGCACGGCCTTCATATCACTCACAAGCTCCGCATGCGGTGCCCCGACTGAAGACATGGCAGGGTGGATTTGCCAAGCTCTGATCGGCACTCACTGTGTTGCGCGCAACGTTTAGAGCATAGCACCGTACCGTATGCTGTGCATGCTGTTCTTTTCGCGACGTTCCTCTTCTTTCTCGTCACCAGTCATGGGTCAGTTCCTGTGTGACCTACGAACGTGATGCGGTTGCGTATGCAGCGTTTAATCTGCTGTCTATACGTCGTATCGCAGCTGCCGCAAGAACACACATCTTCGCCATGTAACAAACCCATCGATTGAGTGAGACTGCGGGTATGCAAGATGGTTGCTAAGCGAGTCAAAATCTCGCCATGTCGCAGGTAATATTGGCAACAGCCGGTTACGACCATAACATACGCTTCTGGGAAGCCACAAGTGGCATTTGTTATCGAACACTACAGTACGCCGAATCGCAAGTCAATAAGCTTGAGATCACTAGCAATAAGCAGTTTTTAGCAGCAGCTGGTAATCCACAGATACGTTTGTTCGAGGTTAACTCAAACAACCCGCAAGCAGTAGCAACATACGACGGACACACTAGCAATGTGACCGCCGTCGGCTTCCAGAAAGACAGCAAATGGATGTTCTCTGGCTCTGAGGACGGCACGGTCAAGATATGGGACCTTCGAGCGCCTGGCTGTCAGAGAGAGTACGCCAGCAGAGGGGCGGTCAACACTGTTGTGTTGCATCCAAACCAAGGCGAACTCATATCCGGTATGAAGGCACGAGACCTTTCGGGCTGCTCTCTGCTCTGGCTTTTTCTTTGCAGGCCAGCCATGTGTTCACTGCATCTGCAACACAAGTCACCACGTTGTTGGCACTCAGTACCAGCATGAAGCTGTTGCCTGCAGGTGATCAGCATGGCAACATCCGGGTGTGGGATTTGACAGCAAATGCATGCAGCTGTGAACTTGTGCCAGAAGTTGGCACAGCTGTCCGCAGCATTACTGTTGCTCTAGATGGCAGCCTGGTGGTTGCTGCTAATAACGCTGGGACTTGCTATGTGTGGCGCATGATGCGTGGGGCCTCCTTGACGACCCACTTCGAGCCATTGCACAAGCTGAGGGCCCACGCAGGTCAGCAGTGTACCTCATTCTGAGTCAAAGCCTGTTCTTGTGAGCAACAATCCAATGCATTATGAACTCAGCCATGCAACGTGCATTGTCAGTATGCATAAACACTGCAAGTAGAGCATTGATATGACAACTGTCTGGATTCCATCATACATGTCATCATGCATTCTAGAATATTCTGGTCATTAATACCTTTGAAGTCAATGACTGTCATTTGTATGTGAAGCAGCACCACCATCACAGCATCACACAGCAGCAACAAAGTGACATGGCATGCCCTGCAGGCAAGTATGTGCTCAAGTGTTTGCTCAGTCCAGATGTGCGGCAGCTAGCCACAGCTTCTGCTGACAAGACAGTCAAGCTGTGGAATCTTGATGGCTTCACCCTTGAGAGAACTCTAACAGGTATGTTTGCTTTTCTCCTCATGCAACACTTAAAGAATGGCTTAGCTATATGCATCTGTATCTTGAGGTTTTCAAGCATGACAAGTTGTAACAACCGTGTCATGATGTTGTGTGGCCTTTGAACACTTCGCACTAACCAACCAGTACACAAAGCAGCTATGCTCTCTCACTGGTACACTGTTGCCAGCATGCTGGGAGCTTGGTGTTGGTGAAGCGAATTTATAGTGTGTCTGATTGCAGATTTTGCTGGCTGTTGCCAGCAACGATTATGGTATGATCTGCTGGCATCTCAAAACATATTCCACTTGCAGGTCATCAAAAGTGGGTTTGGGACTGTGTGTTTTCAGTTGATGCAGCCTATTTGGTGACAGCATCTTCAGACTGCAGTGCTAGGCTTTGGGATCTGTCAACAGGAGATGCTATCAGAATGTACAGTGGTCATCACAAAGCAGCTGTATGTTGTGCACTCAATGACAGTGCCATTGAGGGCCGTGACACAGAGTAGGATCGCCAGTAATGCAGAGTATATAGCACATAGCAGGAGGTCCAAGGCCATGTGCCTTCTTGTCCAAATGCAACATTAGAGTGATAGCATGTACATGTATGCTAGCAGGATGTCTACACCGCTTCAGATTTGTTTCATTTGACGATACCTGCCATTTATAGGCTCAAGCTACCAGCCTGTCTGGACTGATACGTGAGGTGTCCTGCATTGCACATACATGCTGAAATGTTTGACCAATGGCAGGTCATTCAGTCCAGACAACTGCAAGACTTGGTGACAACTTCAAACTCTTAGTGTATATTTTCATAGCTGAAGGCAGTGTCATGTGAGATCCTCATCATTTGCAGTGCTAGTACTAAGGCTTATGAATGCTTTGCTCATGCTCATACATGCTGATCAACGGCTAACTCCATGAGCTGCCACCAGCAACCAACAAGCTGGTTGTTTTCAACCCAATCTCCAGGGCTTTTACAGCCAACGGCCATATTGGTTGCGGTCGCTTCAATGTGAGCCTCAGAGCCTCATGCTGGCCGCTTCATCAACCTATGCTTGACTCACACTGATGGATTCCAGACTTAAACAAGCGTGTTGTGGTTAAGCAAGCTTGCTTCCAAAAACAATGGTCAACAGGAGCACAGTCTGCAGAGTCTGCCTGATCAGCTCATGTGTGGAAGGATATTGCGATGGGTCTCATACACTTGTGTGACAGCTAAACAGCTGTCCGAGCAGGTGTCTGAAAAGACTGAACAGATGTTACTGAGGCACCGGCAGAAAAGTCAACCGGCAGATTTGCGATGCAGAGTGCAAAAGTCAGCAACTTCATGCAGCTTCTAGAAGCAAATCGATGTCTGCATCTCAAGAAGCTTCATTGAGGAAGCCTAGCAATTTTGCACCTCAAGCAATCATACTGACCGGGTTCCAAGCAGCAAGGATGTCGTCGACCTTCATTGCTGGTGCGCAGCTGCTCGTCCTCAGTTTAGGCCTCAGCACCATAAACCGCAGTTTGCAGGATATTCACCACGAGCTGATCGTATTGAATCGGAGCAGGTCGAACGCCAACGTACAGACTTCTGGCTCATTAACAAACATGGACCAGCAAACACAAGTCCCTGTGACCACAAAAGGTCGCTCAGCACCTTGAAGCAATAGCAAAGACAGACACCCTGCGCAAGCCAGCCAGACAAGCTTGTACAAGCAGGCAAGCAGGATGCTGAAGAATTCCAAGATATTAGAGCCTTGCGGCCTGACACATATGCAGCCCTTCAGCACTGCGGTTGCTTGACGGGAACGCTGTACACCTGTTGTGCTGCAGCACATGTTCTGGAACCTTTGTATGCCATGTAAAGAATGTAACAAAGTGTTTGCATACCATCATGAATGCATGTATCACGTTACTCAATAAAGTTTATTAAGGGTTGACAATCAAATTGACAATGGGCATTTTGATTGCTATGGGGTTTGAATGAGGGGTCAGACTACATGACCTACCAAAGTTTGGTGTATACGCTGTGACCTGATACTATCATGATACTGTGATAGTAGCGCTTGGTGTGCAAAAGTTGGTTGCTACGTAATGGCTTTGGTCCGTGTTGGATCACTAAGGAACAGTGCTGAAGCAGAGAAACATTAAAAGATAGGGATTGACGAGAAAACTTCTGCATGATTTTGTTGATGCAACAGTAACTGTTCCTGTGACAATAGTATTACTGTATCTGAAATATGTGCTGGGATTGGTCAACACACCTATGATGCACTAGGGGCTGTAAGGCTTGTTGCTTCAACCAACCTTCATCCATTGGCATGATTTGTGACCCAACCATATTGGATACAGCATCTACAGAGCGTCGTAATAGAACCAGCGCTAACGTACTACACAGGAACAAGCACTCTTTTGCAAATGTCATGCTGGACAGCGTGTTGTCGAATTCAAAAACGCAGCAAAGAGCTTCAAACAAGATGCACGCACACAGATGTCAACATGAACTCAACACCGTAATAATAATACACCGTTAAGCCAGCAGAATGGCTTGCTGGGGATTTGGACGAGGAGCAATCACATGTCCAAGCCATCCCAAGACACCAGAGGGTCGGCGACCTACACCATACAGTTACATGTTGACGAGCACCAGGTAAAAGCATGCAAGCTGATATGTCTCTGTTGATATGTAAGCAAAGAAAGCAGGGCAAGACTTGCACCTTGTGTGTATGTCTGTGATTTGATACTTATATTTGCGCTGAAATGTCTAGGCCAATTGGAACACACAATAAGGGATACAAGCTCCTGTCTATGCTGCAAAGAATGCATATGAGATGACTTGCGATTGTGCAAAATGCTGTGCATGCACAATTACACTGAAGATCACCCAGCTTTTTTGGCACAAAACAGCATTTTCTGATGAGCCATTTGTCTGCCTTTGAACACAACATGCAACTAATTGAGGACACAAGTTATTTCAAACGACTACCAGATCCAGAACTCAGGAACTTACCAGGGGGCGCTCGTACAGGCTTCCGGGCGAGCTGCTGGGGGGTGGGGGGTGCTGAATGTGAATGCTGACTGGGGTGATCAGGGGGCGACTGCCACTGCTGTTTACCCTGAATGTGCTGCATGCCAGCATTGACCAAATCACCTTCTCCAGAAGGCCGCCGCTGAGCTGCCTGTTGTGGCTGCCACATCTGTGCACCCGACTGCAGCTGTGGGGCTGCCTGTGGCAGCTGTGGCGCTGCTTGCTGCAGCTGTGGGGGAGCCTGTTGCAGCTGTGGCCGCAAGGCAGTCGAGGCAGAACTGTTCCCAAAAGCAGAAGGTGAAGAAGCAGTGGCAGCATGGGGACTGGCATGAGCTTGCTGCTGAATGGCCAGCTCGAGCCTCTGAGTCTGAGACTCAAGCTTCCTTTGCAGCTCAGAGTTGACAGCTGTCAGTGTCTGAAGCTCAGCCTGTACACAAAGGATTTTGATACTGAGCTGCGTGAGGAGCTTCAGCTCTGCAGGCCTGCTGTGCTGCCACGTTTGTCATGCTCTGCTGGCAACTTGGCCAGACAGAGGCATGGACAGACAGCTTGTTACAGACAGACAAACTGGACAGACAATATAACACTAGCTAAGCTGACAAGCTGCCAGTGCACCAGGTCAGCCACAGCTATGACAGCAAGCATGCAGTGTGCTTCAGGACACAGAAGCGCCTCCAATCCTGACGAGATGTCCGCTCCACAGTGTGAATCTATATCTCGGCAACGCCTAGGGACTAGCATCAGGGGTTGCTACTTTAGGCAGATACCCAAACTCATGGAGTGCTCGTTGCCATTGCTGACACTACTGACATGGCTGAAGAATGCAAGGCTAGGTCTCAGCAACTTGCGCCACATAACTACAACATTTGCACAGTTGACACAAGCATACAATATAACCACCGCACCTGCTGGCTGTTCATTGTGGCCAAGAAGCTCTGCTTCTCCACTTCCAGATCGCCAATCATGGCATGTATGGACTCCACCATCTGCTGCTGCTCTGCTGCGCCTACAGCAGCACACGTGTTAACTGGAGCCACAATGTAGCAGCAGTAACAACAACTCCTCTTACATAAGTCGCATTCAACCTTGAACTGCCTTGTTTCACATCGTTTGCAAGATTGTCTGTATTGTTGTCACCAGCACATCCTCCCAAAATCAGACGTGGTTGCCTGTGCATGTTGATCAAGCTGGGTTACAGGTATACAGGCAGGGGGGCAAAGCTCCACACACTTGTGCCCCATATAGACCGCATAAGTGGCATAGCCTTTTCCATGGTTTTCCCAGGTGTTTAGGCAGTTATGATGGACAAACATGGACCATTTGGTAGCAGCTTGGCCAAACTTCGAGACAGCCCTCCTTGCAACGAGTTGGTAGCAGCCTGCTGCTGCTGCTGCTGCTGTGCTTGGTGCATGGCCATGGCTTTGTCAGCCAGCCTGGCACTAGTTGATGCCCCTGCAACACATCAACATGACAATGATGATAACAATAATAACAATAATAATAATATAAAAACACATTATCTTATATGTATGTTGACAACAAAATAGTGATTACATGATGACAACAGTAAGACCTATGCATTCCAGCAAATGCTTGGTGTGTGTGTGGCACAAGTGTTGACTCGCCAGGCTGATTTGTGCTTGATGTTATTGGAGGGATGCAATGACCTAAGGTTGGTGCTCAATCTACCTACTCCCTATCCTTAGGGATCAGATATGTATCAAGGTATGCTGCACCCTGCATCTAGCGTCATGACTGAGAAACATGTTTCTCACACTTGACACCCAGAGCATGTTTGCTGAATGGCGCGTTGTTTGATGAGGCTGCTTGCTGGCTGCCAAGTGGTGCTGGTGATAGTGCACAGGCATAGTCATGTCTGTGAGCCTGGCACCGCTGGTTGTTGTCATCATGCAGTGCTGTCATGACTGCCGTTCATTGCAACTTGTGGTCCTTGCCGGTGATGCCCACATGGGGAGTGCCAAGGCTTTGAACGTGTCATTTGTGTCCAATCCTTCAACGAAAATGCCGAGGCAAACAATGTGCCTTTCATTTTCATTGACAGGTTGGACACAAATGACACGTTCAAAGCCTTGGCACTCCCCATGTGGGCATCACCGGCAAGGACCACAAGTTGCAATGAATGGCAGTCATGACAGCACTGCATGACGACAACAACAATGTGTGCCAGGCTCACAGCTTGCCTCCGCAGCAAAGTCAGTCCTCCCACAGGACTCAGTCACAGGCTGAACCACACACACAGTGCTACGCCACTGTGATGCCCCACTCTATGCAGCACTACACACATGTCACTACGTGTGGATAACATATCTGCATTGCCACACTTGAGCAGCCTGGTATAATACTTCACTTCTCCTTCAATTGACGCCGGAAGCTGTAGCCTTTTCTTTTTTTTCTTTTTTCTTTTCTCTGCACTGCCACTGAGCACTGACATTGGATCACTAAACATCCAACACTGATAGAGGCTTCAGCCATATGATTACCTGCACTGGAGGATCGCCTGATGCTTGCAGAGTCCCCAGCAGTCTCAGACTGACCACTGCTTTCAGCAGCAGCAGCATCAGCATCAGCATCACCAGCAGGCACCAAAGCCAGGCCTGTCTGTTGCTGATGTTGGTGCTGGGATCTGTCAGTTGAGGCCTCTGCTTGTTGTGAGCTAGCTCGAGGCACCTCAGCAGCGGCTGCTTGCCTCAGTTTCACGAGCAGAGAGCGCTTCTCTTCCTGCAGATACAGTCAGGTCAACAGCTTTGAATGCAAGGGGGTGCAACACATGGGCCTGCAGTAGGCCGTTGCAACAGTTTGCATGGATGCAGCAAGAACAGGGAAAGCTGCTTGCCTCAGTGTTGCGAGCAGCACACCTCTCTTCTTTCTGCAGTTACAGTATTGTAATGAGTATGACCAATGACATGTTCACTCTTTGTATGTTATGGAAGGCATTTGGCTTGAACAACAAACTTCGTGATACAATGATGTAGATGGTGCTGCTGATATTGAACGTAAGACGTCCCTGATAACATGTTGCTTTGCCTACATGTCAAAGCAAACATGATGCCTGCACACCACTCATGATCTCGGCTGTGTGCATAGCTGCAAGAAGGATGGCGGAAAAATCACTATCATCTCAGTAGGGCAGGAACTGCATTCACACACCAGTCTGGACAGTGTGTCTAAGTCCAAATACCTCGAAAATCTCCAAATAGCAGAAGCGCCTGATATTAGTCCCCACACGCTTTTGAATTCTACATCCACACCACGAAATGGGCGTTGCTCTGACAAAAACTGTGACATTTCTGCTCCCCAAAGAGCACAAGCATCTTTCAAGGCATGGTTCACAAACCTGCAGCATGTCGATGGTGGCCTGCAGACTGGCCCTGTCCTGCCGGCTGCTTTGCAGCTGTTGCTCTGCTTGCTGCACCCCCTCCTTTAAACGGGCTGTCTCCTTCTCAAGCCGGATCTCCCGGCTGCGCACTTGCAGCACCTTCTCTTCCAGTGCGACTACCTCGGCTGCCAGGCTCTGCATGAGAGACATCCTTTGCCACAACAACAGATACACCAATAATAGCATTAGTAGCAAAATCGGTAAAACCAAGCCGATTCTCCCGGCTGCGCACTTGCAGCACCTTCTGTTCTAGTGCAACCACCTCGGCTGCTAGGCTCTGCATGGAACACATCCTTTGCATGGTGACGATGACAACAATGGATACACAAATGAAGGCTTTAGCGACCTGTCTCCTTCTCAAGCTGGATCTCCTGGCTGCGCACATGCAACACCTTCTCTTCTAGTGCAACCACCTCGGCTGCCAGGCTCTGCATGAGAGACATCCTTTGCCACAACAATAGATACACGAATAATAGCATTAGTAGCAAAATCGGTAAAACCAAGCCGATTCTCCCGGCTGCGCACGTGCAGCACCTTCTCTTCTAGTGCAACTACCTTCTAGTGCAACTACCTCGGCTGCCAGGCTCTGCATGAGAGACATCCTTTGCATGTTGACGATGACACCAATGGATACACAAATAATGGCATCAGCAGCAATAACGATGGTATTGGTAACACACTTGATTTTATCATGACGTGAGTTGGAACAGCAGTTAGGACAGCACATTCACAGGTAAGCTGAAAGCAGGTTAGAGAAGCATGGGCGATTTTAAATTAAGCTTGCTGACAGTCTTCCTCTTGAATCTGGCAGCAGGCTCCTGAGCCACAGGCAAGCTGAAAGGAAATTGCAATAGGAAGTGTAAGATGAGCCTGAGCCTCGCTTTGATCCAGAAGAAGAGGATGTGTACCTTTGATCTATCAGCAGCCTCATGAGCACCAGACTTGCAGGCATCTCTTTCAGCTGCCAGCTGGTCCAGGCTGTGCTGCTGTTCCTGCACCCCCATCTCCAACTCCCTCAGCTGCTTCCTTGTCTGCTGCAATGCCTCAGCCTGCGATCAAGATCATCGCTTTCAACAACCAACGCAGGAAGTGACAGTACTTCATCTGCACATACTGCCACCCAAACTTTGATCTGACCCTGCCTGGCCTTGTTCTTAGGCCACAGACTCACACATGGTCAGGACCATGTGACCACGTTCCGAAACCATGTGACCAAATTAGGAATGCTTCATCTCTCCCTCCTGCTTCATATGCACACAAAGTTTCTCCTTGTTGACAAAAGAGTTGTTGTTGCTCTATATCTGCCAAAGGCCTAAATGGGTTGTCACTTCTTGGGCGACCGCCAGGTCTGCAAATCACCTGTCGGTTGAAATCCTCAGTGAGGAGCAGGTTCTCCTCTGAAAGGCCAGCAGCCATCTTTTGCTGCTCCTTCAGCCCACGCACCAGCTCAAACTTCTCCTTGGTCAAGTCATCAATGTGCTGCTGCAGCTGTGTGAAGTTGTTGGCTTTTGCTGGGACCGTGCCATTGACTACACTCTCCGCCCGGGACATACGAGACCCCAAACCTGCAGCCATGGTCTTTGCTGGGACTGTGCCATTAGCCAAGCTCTCCGCCAGGGATGCATGAGACCCCAAACCTGCAGCCATGGCCTTTGCTGGGACTGTGCCACTAGCCAAGCTCTCAGTCAGGGATACATGCGATCCCAAACCTGCAGCCAACCACAATCCCCCGATGAGTCCCAAATCCCCTGATGAGTCCCACAATTCCCTGATGAGACCCCCAACCTTGCAGCCGACCAAAAATCTTCATACGCGTGGGTACTGCGTAAAGTGTGCAGGTTGGCACCATTTATTGGCTGTTTTGACTCCCCTGATGAGTTCCAAACACATGGGTGAAGCACTTGACTAATCGACTGACTGATCACATGGTTGCTGGGTTGGTTTGTAAATTGGCTACTTGATTGACTGATACATTGATTGATTGATTGACATTTTGAAAGCCTTCAATGCATCTGCTGCCCTATGGCCAGCACTGCAGTGCATCTGTTGTGCCTTCAGGAATGTGAATCTGTGACATCTCTGCAGGCACTTGGGCATGAGATATGCCATATACAAGGCAATGCAATGGTAGTCATTCATGTGCCTTCCCCTAGAATCAGGTACACTCCTGAACAGCTCCCTGTATGACAGGGTATGGCAGGGTGTTCAGCAGGGTATGCACAGTATAAGGCTGGGCATGGCAGAGTGTATGGGAGAGCACCGCAGAGTATGACAGGTTATGGCAGGGCGTGAGAGGGTATGGCAGTGTGGGCCAGGGTGGGGCAAGGTGTGCCCCAGCGTTATTTCGCATCGGATCTCACCGTTAGGGGCTTCAAATACCCTTAAAATTTTCAAACTTTCAATTTTGTTAGGGTTGTTTGATAGGTTGTAGAGTTTAGGGTTTTAGCGGCTTTTGCATTTTTCACTTTAGGGTATGAGATCCGATGCGAAATAACGCTGAGGCAACGTGTGTGGCCGGGTGTGAGGCAGAGTACGACAGGGTGTGGGTATGGCAGGGCAGGGGGTGACAGGGTATATGGCAGATTATACGGCAGGGCTACACGGCAGGGCTGCATGGCAGGCCAGTGTCAGCGCAGCACTTTGCATCAACAAAGCCAAGTACCCCACCTGTGCAAAGGGAAGGCATGCTGCCAGGAACTCTGCCTATCCCCAGCCTTAGTCCATCAGCAACAGCACTGCTGGCATCTCCGCCACCGCCGCCACCGCCAATACTGCCGCTGCCACTGCTGCTGCTAGCTGCACGGACTAGATCAGACTGCCTGTGGCTGAAACCATTGGCAGAAGGCGCATCAGACAGTGGCAGACATTCAGAGCCTTGGGCTGTGCCGAGCTGTGCAGGGGAATCCTGCAGCAGCTGTTCGGCAGCGTCCTGAGTCATTGCACCAGGTTGATGTGATGCTTCCGGACGGAGCCTTTGACCCTCCAAAGCTTGGTTTTGCCGCTGCTGCGTGTGCTGCACCGCCATTGTGAAGGTGCCTTGGGGGGCGCGGTCAGGCAGCTGTGCTGGCAGCAAAGCGTGCTGAGCACCAGCAGGGCTTGAATCCTCTGGCAAGTGATTTGCCTGGTTACTCAGACTTCGGGCAGATGGAGGTTCCACAGAAGACGAAGCAGCAGCTGAAGGTGGGATAGTATCCACAGTGTGGGGCTGAGCTGCTGGGCTGCTTTCAGCCAGAGGGGAAGCTGTGCTGGGGAACATTTGAACAGCCTGCTGTGTATGCTGTGCATGCAGGGATGGATCTGGAGAAGAGGGCATGGTAGCAGCGCCATAAGGGTTTGAAAGCTTGATGTCAAGCTGTGCAAGCTGTGAAGGAGATGCTGCAAAAGCAGCATCACGCCGCACGTGCTGAGGAGGGGAGCTGGGGATGGGCACGCCATGCTGCGCACGCTTTGATGGCGAAGGGCCCTGTGAAGGGGCTCGTGACTGGGTCTGGGAGGGGGGCCTGCTGAGGTAGCTGTCTGACAAGCTTGCATAGGCCGAGGCTGCTCCCCTGGAGTTTGGCCCTTGAGACCAAGGGAACACCAAAGGCGAATCTGGAGTGTCTGCCTCTGCAGCCAACCTTGCAGACTCCTTCAGCATCTTGAGCGAGCTTGTCAGGACCTGCACGATTCAACCCTTTGAATTTCTTGTGCATAACACAAGATGTTACAAGACACATGCACACCAGCATATCGATGCAGATCCCAACCCTGTACAGAACTGTCTCGTCAACAACCTGCTGTCTGAGTGTGAGTGCGTGCTTGGTGCAAACTGTTTACGGGCATGGTTGGGCCTGCTAAAGCTGCGGTTACATGAGGGTTGCAAACAACTCATGGCAGCAACATATCTGGTCAAGCAGAGCGTGATTTGGGTTATTATCAGAACGTTTGCATGGCCATGGTTTGCAAAAAAGGCCTCATGCAAAACAGGGACGTCTTCACTGATGCTGACTGTTTGCTTATGGGCTTCATCATTATGTGCATAAAAATCATAAGTACAAGAAGGAGCACTAGCAGCGCAAGCTCACAGAGGCAAAATGCAAGCATTGCACTGGCTGGCTGCAATTCAGGTGGCCAGGCAAATCAGCCTTTGCATGCATACAAGAAGTGCTGAGCTTCTGAGGGTATGGCAAAGCATACAGGTATGGCAGTCACTGCAAAGCAGGTATGGCAGAGCAGTTGTATGATAACACAGCTATGGCAAAGCATACAGGGAAATTTAGGGTCATCTACCTCGGGCTTAGCAGGTGATCCAGCCAGAGATGCTTCCCTCTCTTTGACTACAGCTTCAAAGGCTTCTGTATGGGTAAAACCCTCCCCAGTCTGCCCAGTTGACACGCCTGGTATGAGCTGACGCTCATCAAGCAATGACAGTTGAGAAGCTGTCTGAGAACCTGACCTAGTCATACCCTCCGGCACAGCTTCCTCTGCAGCATCTGAGTGTGCAGCAGCTGATGGGCTTGACATTGGTGAAGATACTGCTCTGTTGGACAAGTCAACAGAGTCGGATCTTCCAGCAGCGTCTCTGCTACTTGTTGGTGTTTGCTCCTGCTGCTGCAAGCTGGCACTGCTCGGCGCAAACCCTGGTGTGGCAGGGTGAAACTGACTGATAGGAGGACGCAGGAAGGTTGGTACAGACCCTGCTGGCTGACCTTTTGATAGGGTGTTTGCCCCCTGAGGTGATGCCCCCTTCAGCACTGCAGGGCTCCATGGAGATGGATTGACTGATAGACCAGTGGCTCTGCTGCTGTTTTGCAGCACGCTTGACTGAAGTCTGCTGGTTAGAGCCTTGAAGACAGGAGGAGGTGGAGGCAGCCGTGAACGGTATGTGCTCGGTGCTGATACTGTAGCAGCTGCAGCAACCTGAGGAGCTGGTGGTTGTGTACTGCTGCGATGCCCAGCTGTGATGCCTGTGAATGGAATACGCACAAGAGAGGCCGATGGCGAGGCTGCTTGCTGCACAGGAGCGTCTGACTTGGCTGCCTGGCTACTGCTTGCAAAGGCAGCTGACAAATCCAGCCTGGACACATCATCGACATCTTCCTCGCTGCCTCCCGTGCTGACGGGCTGGGCAGACGTGCTGACAGGGAGCACTGATGCAGCTCGTGCAAGTGATGTGTCTGAGCTGACAGGCTTTGCAGAGGGCGAGGGTTGTGAGGCGACCCGTGGCGAGTCACGCAGCTCAGCATCTGCTTTTGGAGCAGACTGCAAACTCTTTGCTGTGGCTTTCTGCTTTCGGAAAGCTTCCAACTACAGACAAAATAGCTTGTTGAGCTACAAGAGCAGCAAAGATACGGATTATAGCGGCATCGCCGTGCCCAGCAGTCACCTTGCGACGCCCAGCCTCCTCCAACTCCTTCTTGGAGCGCGGACGGCTCATCGCGGCTTCAGCAGGGAAGGTGTCAAGCTGCCTCAGCTGCTGCAGTGAGAGTGAGAGTCTGGCGTAGCAATCAGCTGGTCTGCAATGTCATGACTTGGCTACGGTACAAAGGATGGTGCCTGCTGCCAAGAAGCCAGCATTCTATGGGGCGCAGGCGCTGACTGCCGATCGACAAATGTTGTGCTGCATAAACTCATGCAGAAGCTCAGGAATCCAAAGCTGGTGCAATTTTTTGAGCTGGCCTGCAGGCTCTGATCAGCAACCTGGAGCACGACAGTCTGCAGTCACACAGTTGTTATGATGACATTACCGGTGTCTCACAGCAATCTTGTTTACAGTGCGATGCACATGTCCCTCTATGCTGTGGCAAGCACCATTTATCGCATTGAACTAAATGTGCATGCGCTATAAGCAGGCTTGGCACAGTTTCTTTATGAGCAAAGATCTTGTGCATGTTAGTGCATAAAGTCGGAACTGTACATGTGAGCAGTGGCGCTAATTCTCAAAATGTAAACATACATGAAAGCTGACAACGAAAGCCGTAAGGCAGGGTCTGAAAGCAGGCTTCAGGCTATGCCTTGGGTAGAGCTAGGAAAATACGTGTCAGACAGAGTCTATTCTGCTACGCCAAAATGAGATTTTTTAGTTCAGCCTGAAAATGAAAAGACGTCTGCCAAAGACCCAGCTGAACCAACGTTTTTGTTTCCAGCGGCTGCAGCTTGTGATCCTGGCTGTACGATATGCAATATCTGGGGCATGAAACGCTTGAGATCCTCAACCTGCGCAACACCAACACAGTGGGAAACGAAAATGTTGAGGTCTTGCAGCAAGACATGCTGCTCAACACATTGACTGGCAAACAGGCTGAGCAAAAGCCGCAAGGCAGTGGCCCATGAAACATGTTGGCTGTGTCAACATGCGCTTCTGATACACCAAGCAATGCTGCATATAACTCTGAGCAAGCAAATACTCACAGTTGTGGGATGACAACCCTGAGCAAGCAAATACTCACAGTTGTGGGATGACAACTCTGAGCAAGCAAATACTCACAGTTGTGGGATGCCAACTCTGAGCAAGCAAATACTCACAGTTGTGGGATGACCATCTATGTGGAGCTCTGGCTCCAACTGGCGGACAATGGAAACCTTGCCCTCTAAGGTACTGCAGAAAACCAAACGATGGGGTTTGATCTGCCCTTCGGCAGAACCAACCAAGCCAACATCCTCCAGAGCTCCCCGGACTGTTGCCTCGCCAACATCATCGATGACATGAGTTATCAAGAAGACATTTGCGTTCTTTGCTAGCTCAAGCAGCAGGGGCACCGCCTGTTGCCGTACACTTGCTGAATCCTGCAGAAGACATGAGTGTTTCCACATTTTTATCGCGCCAGCACCAGAAGATATGAGTGTTTCCACATTTTTATCACGCCAGCACATTGATCGCAGGAGCACAAAACAATTACCCATCAGCTGGGATCACAGCGGTTGCAGATGCATGCGTGCAGCAGTACACGTTGGTGCTATGGGAAAGCGGCACTCTTCTGGGTTGATGGTTGGGAATGCAAAGCAAGTGCGAACATGAAGCTGACGTATGTGGCATGGCATGCAGGTGCAATTACTCTGCGCAGACACGAAGTGTAGACATTTGCAAGCAGACATGGCGCATACGTTCAGCTCACCTGCAACTGATCTGGTGTCCATTGATCCAGCAAGACGCCAGGCGCTGATATGGTGATCTGCCTTACTCCAGCCAGTTGGGTCTGAACAGCTTGTGCTAATGTTGTGGGAGCAGAAGTTCTTGCCTGCATTGCAACATGCTGGGTCTGAGCCTGCGTTCGCTAAAGCATTAGGACAGTGTTCAAGGCTGCACTGCATATACCTGTTGTGAAGCACTACTGGACTGTGCTTGTTTAGTTTGCTGAGTCAAGGTGCTGGTGTTTGGGCCCCTTCTGGCGTTAGGTGCCGGTGGTCCAGCATTATCATCACGTCTGCCAGGTCCCCGCAGCTGATACAAACCGTACACAAGTGCTGCAAGGCCTAGTACACCTGTGAGCTGAAGGGAGCCAGCTGGAGCCTCCTGTACGAGAACAGATCAAGCTGTCATATGCATTGACTCAAGCTTTTGATACAGCGTGCCGATAATACGCCTAGATCAGTTGAGCTACGTGATGGACTGTGGTTTGTGAGTGATGTGGTTGCTGTGCCTAAGCTTATAGGGCAGCCGCTTGTAGGGCAGACGCAACACGGCCTCACCGCCAGCAGATGCTGCAGCTTGACCACCAATGTCCGCGCTAGTGTCCTCACATCTTGGAGCCAGTCCGCCATATGCAATGCAATGTCACAAAGCTGTTTCGTGGGCCACTAGACCTGGGAGTCAAAATGTTCAGCAAGGCATGCATGCATGGGTAAGAGTCGCTTGGCGCCGTTGCAAATCTCGTCAACAGACAAAACAACGTAGCGCGCCAATGGTCAGGAACCGGGGCTGAATCCTGCTGAACTTGCAGCTGAAGTCAGCAAAGCTCATAATCTTGTTAGCTGTTGACTTTCCTCACTTCCTTGATGAAGTTCCTTTGCTTCTTCATTTGAAAGTATGAGCAAGGCAGGCAGGTCTCGGAGCAGCTGGCACCGCATCGATGCCTGGCCCATTGGGCAGCTATACATACTTCAGGAAGTGTTGTGGACTCGTCCAAAACGCGCATTGGCCATAGCTGGCGAAGTTGAGCCCATATCGTTGATCACGCCACTGATCACTCGTGTTGCCCTGCGCCGTATTTGCCTGTTGCTCCGGTCTCACAAACAAAGCTATTCATAGCAGCAAGGTAGCTGCTGTCTGCCGCATCGCGTGTGTAAACCACATATGTAGACGATACATTTACACCGACGCTCTTTCGGCATGGCGTGGATTCAGCAACAACAGAAAAGTTCCAAAGCCTTCGGCAACATCACAGCTATCGAGCAAGACAAAGCTGAAATTTCCTCAGGCCATTTGAGTTTCTATACAGAGCCCCCAAGCACCATCATATGCATCGAGGACTTTGAGCGCTATGCTATAGACCGGCTCAGAGGTGGGAAGCACCCCGAGTAGAAACGCTTGCTGCCCTTACTGACTTTGATTGCCTGCTGTCAGCAGACTTCTGCTGAACCTGCATTCTAAGCCACATGTATGCACTGCAGTCCTTAAGGGCATAGAGGAAGCAAAAGCAAAAGGTTTCAAGCCACATGAAGTACAAGAAAAGGCCAGAAAACTAGCCAGTGAACATCTAAAGGTACCACAGACTTCTGCTGCTGCTATTCAATACATCACAATACTTGTCTCAAAGCGTCAGTGACAGTCCAGCCTCGCCACAGGCCCTCGATCCTAAGCAGAATGTCTTCAAAGATCATGCTTCACACTTTGTGTTGCGCCTAGCATATTGCCGCACAGAGGAGCTGCGTCGCTGGTTCTTGACTCACGAAAGTGAGCTGTTCAAGGCCAGGTTTAGCGATGAACCCCCCAAGGCCCAGGCAAGTCCTGTCAGCTTTTTCGACATGAAGGCTTCACAGAAAGCCTACGGTCCAGCTTTATCATGGGTGTTAATTCAAAGCCATCAAACTGCCAACTTAGAAGCTGCTCAGAATAAGCCATGGCATATCATCAGCGCGGTACTGCCATGTTGATCCATGACAGGCATTTCTACTGCTGCATTCACACAAAGGCAGCAAGCATTGTACTATGTCAAACTGACTTGTGTGCAGGTCGCATTCATGACTCAGGCTGGTCTGGACTATGACCAATGCACGGCAGATGAACTAAATGAGGCCATTCAGCCCAGTGGAAAGCCTTTGTGGGCGCTGTTGGCGCAAGTTGAGGAGTCCAAGTGGAATCAACAGGTGGCATTAGAGATCAAGCAGGATCCCGGAAACAGGAGCTTTTTCAAGGTACAACAGCTCAGCACTATTTTCACAGGTTCTTGACAACTCTGTAAACCCTAACATCTTTGTTGCTGCAATGCCGAGCAGACACAGTGCTGAAGTCATCCCAAAACAATTGGAACAATTTTGTGCTGCTGCCATGCACTTCTGTGCTGCTGCCACACATATTTGTGCCGCTGGCACACCATTTCTGTGCTGCTGCCACACAAGGCATCTACACAGCTGCAGGGCCAGGCTGAATCTGTTTACATGTCACTTACTTGATGTCGCATGCTGCACCTGGGCAGCCCGGTATAATACTTGGCTTCTCATTAATTTGGTGCCGAAAGGCGTAGTCTTTTCTTTTATGTTCTTACGTGCTTGGGCAGCCCGGTATAATACCTGGCTTCTCATTAACTTGATGCCGACAGGCATAGTCTTTTCTTTTATTTTCTTATGTGCTGCAGGTGGACTTTGAGCAAGTGCCAGACCTTGTGGCTGCCCGGAAGGTCTTCTTACGGCATGGACAGGCATACGTCTTCAAAACAGATGTTGCTTCCCTTGTAGTGGGTCACTTCAGGTACTCACATACAGGACCAAAACACCTGCAAGCTGGTCTGCTCCTGACCCAACATCTTAGTGCTGTAATGACAGCTGTACATCCTGTGCAGCACGTCGGCAAGAAAACATTGACAACTGTGTGAAACAGCAGACACACCTCGCTTAAAACAAGGCTCGTTGGTCATTGTTTGCGTGTTGTGACCTTCCCAGCCTGCAAGACAAGCTCAATTCATCATTGCTCTTGTGCTGCAATCTATCCAAATTATGCACTGCAAGAGAAGCTTCATCTGAGCAGCTGCCTTTGCAGGAGCCAGCTCTCACACGCTCTTGTCACCACATCACGCAAATGGGCATCCCACATTGCTGCAGAAGAAAGTGAGCGGCTGACACCTGTTGTGGAGGCACTTAGCACAAGGTGAGCCAAGGGCTAAAACACACACTCATGACTGAGCGCATTGCTTGCTGCATTCCTCAAGTCACAGATTCAACCCAACTGCACATGCAGCAAAGGTAGCAGGGGTGATCTGGTGAGAAGTTCCGACAGCCCGCTGTTTTTAGTGCTGTTAAACTCAAGAAAGCAAAGATCAAAGTCTTGGACCATTTATGGTGTTTCATCCATAGCTAGCAAGCCCTGCACACGATTGAGTAATGCTGGCTCACTCATTGAGCAGCAGAACCGGTATACGACTTGAAGGCCCAGGCCACTACTTCATGTGATGCTGGGAGCATACATGTGATGTTAGGAGCATGCATGAGATGCTTGGAGCATACATGTGATGCTGGGAATGCACATGCGATCCTGGAAACACACATATGGTGTTGCTGTTTATACTGTCTGCTTGCAAAAGCAGCAGATGCAGTATAAGCCTGTTCCCGAATGGCTGCACCCCAAATGGCTGCAAACACCATCATTATCACTGCCATCAAGATCATGGTGACACTGTTACTGGCGCTGTCATTGCTGGTTTGTGAGCATCTTTGCCACCCCAGGCTGGTTTGTGAGCGTCTTTGCCACCTCAGGCTGGGCCTGGTCCCTTCCCCCCTGCTGTTTCTGCAGTCAGCACATTTACAACCCAGAGCTGCCCCCCAAATGTCATAGTGCTTTGCACCCCTTGTCCAGAGTCCTTGCTCAAGCAGGTGTAATGTTGCAGATACCTGGGTCCAGACTATGGGGACCTGCAGCGACCAGCTGGTGAGGTGGCTCTGGCTGATTTGCCACGTCTTGCTCATGAGAGCTTTCCTCTTTGCATGCTGGTGAGTCACACTGTTCGCCAAGCCAAGCTGCACATTCTGTCTGCCTGCAAGGCCGGCAGTAGACCTCAAGCATGTGCTGCTTGTTGTATAATGTTATGAGGAAACTTGCAAAACTCAAAGCTTATAATTCAGGTTCTTCCTACGTACTTTGTTGTTTTAGTGTCAAATGTGTCGGCTAAGAGCCTGCAAAACCAAGTGTCTCAAAGTTCGGGCATCTGCAGACATGTACATGGTGGATGATCAGGCCCTCTGACCCAGTTCCAACAAACAGCATGCACAGCTCTCAAAACACCAGCTAGCAATGTACAGTAGCCTTAGTGCAAAAAGACCCGATAGTAGCAGTGATGAATAGGCATATTGAGCAGTGTTGACAGCATCCTGAAGCCTGCAAAAGATGTCAATTCTGAGTGAATGCACCCTAGTCTGACCTGGTTGTACAGACGAGGAGCAGGGTGGACATGTTCAGCCGACAGACTACGTTGTACAGACGTAGATGAGCTAGGATTGTCAATATGCTGGTCAAAACCACAGAGTATGTTCTGTGCCGTCAAGTGGACAGCATAACAGTTGATGCCTCGTTCTGCATGTATAGAAAGAAAAGCAGAGAAAACACCACTCCTTGCGGCGTCATTTTATTGAGGTGCCAGGGACTGTATCAGGCTGCCCAGATCTGCAAATGTACATGTCTGTTGTGCAGAACATGTTTGATGCCTTGAAGCGAGATCACCATCTGAAGCATACTGGGCGGCAGCAGCTGGGAAACTTCCTCAAGGTCAGAACAAAACCTCAACCTCAGCTTGCCTTGCCTCACTGTTTCGCTTGGTGTTTCTTGCCATGAAGGCACAGCAAGGACCTGGGTGACAAGGCATTGTGGTGAAACCTCCTGTGAATTCACTGTGTCAGATGATGTTTTGTGTGTAGACAAGTGTTGAAGCTCAACAAGCAGCCTTTGCCTGACTTGCTGTTGTGCCGTGAGGACAACACCATGCATACAAGCACACCACTTAGGCTTTGACCTAGGAGATGTACTTGCAAGGCCCCACGCCCGGAAGGTCAAACAATGCGCAAGATGTTCGCTGCTGCGCAACATGTCAAGACCGTCTGCAAATTAGTGTATCCTTGGGAAAGTGTATCTGAGATTCAGTCTATCAAGGAACATGTCAAGACCATTGTCATGTTGCCCAGGGCATTGGCTTGTCGCTGGATTCAGCTTTGGCGTTCTGGAGGACAGAGTTTGCCAAGGGAGGTATGCCAGAGGACAAATTCAAGAAGGAGCACATGTACAACATCAGGCACTCATATGGTAAAGAGGGCAAGAGGGTGAACTACACTCCAGCCTCATGCATGAGCGTGATCAACTCGCAACCTGGCGAGGTAAAACAAACTCAACACATGCACAGCTTTCCATTCCCCTCTGCTGGCGTTGTACGTCAGCAGATGAGGTGCATTAGGAGAAGCCATGTGCTCAATTGGCTGAATTCTGCACAACTTCCTCTGCTAGCTCAAAACTGTGTGAACAGCAAGCAGCGTGGCACATGAGCTGGCAAACACGGGATGTTTTGCTGCTACAGCATTTGTGTCATAGATGCCGTCCAACGGGTGCCAGCCAATGACAGCTGTCTGTAGCCTCCCGTCAATCTGCTGGCAGCATCATGTTCACATCAATCTGGTCACATGTTGCCCTATGCTGACTCAGAGTCTCAGCCTGAGCATTCGGGTGTGATGGGTGCAGGGGGTTGTGCACGGGTGCCCCTACAAAACCTTCAACAAGGACAGCTTGACAGCAGCTCTGACACGGCTTCGTGTAGAGCCTCAAGCCATCCGTGCAGCTGTGGCGAAGCAGCAAGGTAACCATTTCCAGCTGGCATGTGCTGCTGCCTGGGAGGGGGCTCATGGGTGTGAGTGTGTGACCGGGATCAATCATCCAAACCAGGTACATCACTTCTCCTCCCAAACTATCAGCTGCTGTTCCTCCTGTTCTCCCCAGGCTCTGCACCGCTGCTGCGCATTGTGAGAAAAGAAAAGAAAAGACTACGCCTTTCAGCGTCAATTTAATGAGAAGCCAAGTCTTATACTGGGCTGCGCATTGTGAAGTTTGCTGCTGATGCCAACTGTGTCGTATGCCGGCTGCTCCCACTGCTGTACAACAGGCACAAGGCAGTGTAGCGTGACGCTGCAGCGATGACGCTGCACATGTCGTTGCATGTACAATGGCTGAAAGAGGTCTGATGTGCTGCAGTACTACAGTGAGAGCAGAAAGGTACATGATGCACAGATGGAAACAGAGCAGGATGCACCAGCTGCTGCAGGCACTCCAGCTCAAAGTGCTAACAGGTTGCCCAATCAGAGCAATGAAACAGCTGCAGCTGTCACACCTGTTCGCCAGACATGATGAGATATGACAGCTTGTGTGCCATTATGCTAGATGATCTGCCTGAGCAGCTGACTGTAGTGAGCATGCAGTATACTGCCATGGAGGCTATAGATGCTTGGAATAGGCTGAAGGAAAGTGGCAACTATTCAGACACAAACCGCATGTCCAAATTTGTACAAGCTACATCACAGGCATTGCCCAGAGTCATGTGTCCTGACATATTTTTCTCTGTTGCATTGCCACACTGCTTGTACCACACCAGAAGCACATTGTACAGAGATCACCAACAAGTTCATCTATCAAACTTCCACTTGACATGGTGCGCTAGCGCTACGCCAGTCCTGCTGCCTGCATCTTTGAAATGAGGGTTTGGATCTTGGCATCCTTCAGTCGCACCAGCTGTTCCAGCTTCTTCACTTTTGTTTCTATGATCTGCACAGTGACACCAAGTCAGCTAGTCCTTGCAGCAACCACTTCTTGACATCCCAGCATGCTGGTTCACAGACACAATCAACATGTGAACCTCATGGCAAGTAAACATGGAAGTGGAGAGTCTGACATGCAATCTGGCACGCATGCAAAGAAGTCATCACACCTCATTTGTCTCGCGCAGCTCAAGGATTGTCTGCTCCTTGTCTGCCAGCTCTGCTGCAGCAGCTTTGTCTGAACCACCTTTCAAAGTCACTTGTGCATGAGCCTGTGTGTAACCAGAGGTAATGCTGAAACGTCCCTGACTAAAACCACAAGTGTAGCATCCTGTCCAACTGTCACAACACCCAACAACATGTATCACAGCTGATTGATCCCATCCATACACGCAACCCAATTGCATGGTCAGCAGACTGATCATCTACACGAGAGTTTTATGAGTGATGGACTGCAGCATCTTATGAAACTCACTGTTGGAGAGGCTTTGGCACTTCTTGGCTGCATGCGGCGCCCTGTGCTGTCTCCTGTCTGGCCATAAGAACTGTCAGGTGTCCTGCTGCTCAGGTCCTGATATCCAGGACTGTCCCCATCATTTGAGCTGCATCACAGTCATGTAAATGCTGATGCTTGCATAAGCTCTTCTGCATTGCTACTGAACAGTGAGGCACGGTTTCAAAGCAGTACAGCTGTGTGTCACCTGTGACTTTTGATTTGCCTGACAGCAAGATTCACATGACCAACAATATGGTAGCTGTGTGCACAGTGGGGATTCAATGTCATAACAGTACAAGATACCTGGGACGCTGTGATTGTCTCTCGTTGTACTTCTCCAGCTTGATCTTCACCAATTTCAGCACGCGCTCCACAGCTCCAGGGTCACAGTTGACCACTGCTTCACACTCACTCTTAGCCAGCACAAAGTCCAACTTCTTGAAGACACGCTGATTCAGAGTGGTCCAGTTGTACAGTTTCTGCGTCAAGCCATGTGCGCCACTGCAAGACAATGCGGCTCTTTAATCATGCTGTTAGGGCATTCCTAGCCCGTTAGACCAGCAACACAGCAGCTGGGAACTCTGCTTAAGGTTGTGTATGCGCTAGACACAGCAGCTGCGCTGATACCTGTAGTTGTGCAGCTCTACTAGCTTGGGGTGGAAATGCTGTACAATCTCTGCCACTAGCACTGCGGACAGGAAGTGCCACCTGTCAGCACAGGACCAAGAAACTTGCAACAGAATTGCCTGCAAAGCAGTGAATTCAAAGCGCACCCCCATCGGAGAAGTCCCTTGCAATATTGCGTTTTGGACGGGAAAGCGGGATCTCATCCACCTGTGTTGACGCAAATTCGGGGTTGCCATCTATGCACAAAAGGCAGAACGCGCACACAGCCTGTCAACAAGCTTACCCAAGTGTAGAGACTGTTCAACTCATCCTCGGATACGTTCATTTGTGTCCGCTGCTTGCTGCTGCTCCTTGTGGCAGTTGATGCGGGGCAGAAGCGATGCGAGGACGCCAATCTCAAGGTCAAAGCAGTGCCGAGGCTTGGGGTTGGGAATCTGAAGGGTCTGTCTGAAGCTCTGTTATAGGACAGAGCTACTGATCTGCACTGTCTTGCGAATCGGCGACTGCGCAGGTCTGCTCTGAGTGCAACTGTTAGTGCGCAAGGTTGAGCTTGCTTGCGACTGTTTGGTCGGTTGTGCCGCGGGAGCTATGCTGAACGCAATAGACAAGCAAGCAGCGTTCAGCAAGCCTTGCGCAGCTTGTTCCCAGGCGCGTAGTGGGCGTAGGAACAGCGGACCATGGCGAACATTTGCGATGGCAAGTCGGCAAGCCAACAAGCAAGCTCCACGACAATCCAGGAAGAAAGGGGAACTTCCAGAGAGTGGCTTCTTTGCGCAGGCAGATCCTAGAGGTACTGCAGAGCCATACACTGACGTTCCCAATTATCACAGTCAGAGTCCGCTTCAATTTAACATGCTCATGCGTTGCAGCCGAAGTATATGTCCCAAGAGGAGGTCAAGACAACACTGACGTGACCAAGAGAGGGGGACGCTACACCTCTGACTTTGTTTGGAATACAAAGTGGCAAGATACGGTATGCAACTGCCACTGCTGTCAGTGCTCTGCTGTTTATCCAGCATCTGATGGTATGTGCTTTCCTGTGCTTCAGCTTGATCGTCAGCAAGCAAGAGAGGAAGCAGAGCTTGCAAAACAGAATGCCCCTCAAGAAGCTAAGGCTGGTGGTCTCTCCTTCAGCAGAGTGTCCGACATGCAGAGGTATGAAGTTCACCCCCAATAGCTCCTGCAGAATGGCACACTGCCAAGTCACACTTCTTATTTGTCAGCATTATCTGCACATCAAATGCTGGACACTCTAGCAGCTCTGTGCTTTCCCACCTGGGCCGCCATAGGTCTATGATGTTGCATTACATGAAACCCGATGTATCAGTAGGCCTCATAGAAATGCACAAGACTGGCTGCTCTGGAGAGACAAGACTTGTCCTGCACATACCTAGCTCATCATGAGCTGGAAAGCGTTTCAGCAATACTGTTATCGCTATCATCTGCACTCTGATGATCAAATTTTGAGACAACAATGCAACCCTTGATGCAGCCTGGATGTGGATCTGACAGCTCAGCTTCAAGAGGCTCAATCGAAGCATGAACAGCGTGTAAAAGAGGCTGCAGTGATGGCAGCTGCTGCTAGTTTTAGGAGGGATGCAGATGTACCTCCAACCCAAGGAGAGGCTCGCCGATGGCTTCGCAGTGGACGCTATTCAAGAAAGGTCAGACACGCCATTGACTGAGCATTGCCTGAGCATTGGCAAACAGTTGGCCAATTTTGTCGTACACTTTAGCATTGTGCATCACTACTGCCAGCATCAGGCCAACGATGCGTCAGTCTAGTAGATAGCAAATCTGGACAATGAGCACGGTGCCTGCATGAGTCAAGAGCGCACACATGTACGTATTATGTAGTGCCATCTAATGGCAATTGCTGTGATTGAGGTGACAGCTACACCTCCAGCCAAACCTGCAAGTAGTGCAGCTTTCAGCTTGGTCTTGCTTGTGCGATGCTCATGACTCCAGAACACCTTTCACGGGCGTGCATGCATCGTGCACAAGTTTCGATGGCTGGCACCAATTTACAGGGAATACATCATGAGCTGGAGACCAAATTCATTGTTAATGATTTGAATAACAATTTGCAGGTGGTAGCCTTAGCTCCAGCCAATCCGGAAGCCACAGCAGCTTTGGCAGCTCAGCAAGCGGCTGAAGAGAAAGAGTACCAGCGCCTGAAGGCTGAGCTTCAGACATGGTGTCAGGGCACAGCCTTGACATGCTTTGTGGCCACTGTTATCTTCTACTCCAAGGTGACTTGCTGGTTGTCTGTAGGTGTGGATGAAACCATGCCAGGCCTAAGCGTGACCTACATCTGTCTGTCATATTAAAGTGGCTGCACCCCAATGCAATCACATGGCGCAACTGTATGGCGCAGTCACATGGCATTCCTGACAAAATCTTACATGGGTCACCAAGACTGTATGCATGTGCTCCAAGTCTCATCAAGCTTCAAGCTTGTGGTGGCAGCATGCAGCTCAACAGCTCAGGCGTGTGCAGGATCAAAGTGCAGAACATTCGCGACACATGTAGTGTCCTTGATGGGCTTGATTCCAAGCAGCATTCTATGTTTTGCAGGATACTGCAGCTAGTTATGGGGTGGGTGCTATTGGTAGTCTGGCATACTTGCGCATGTTAAATCGCAGCATGGACAGTGTGGGGGGCTTCACAGTTGGGGCTGCCCTGGGCCAGCCCCGTCTGCTGGTGCCCATCATCCTCACGGCTGCCTTCAACAGGTGAGTACAACTCACATGCGAGTACGACTCACATGCTGCCCACATGTGCCCTACGAAGTTGTCATGCAGAAAGGCATGAACTGTTTGCCAATGTTCAAGCACACGTGGGGTCCAAGTCATCACAAAGCACTTACTCATGCACTTGGATGCTTGTGGACGGTGCCTTCACGCTCTTTTCAATACCATCTATGTTATTCCAGAAAGGTCATCCTACATTGGAAACGTTTGGACAGTCAAAACATGTTTCTACATTGGGGAGATGTTCCATTTCCAGTGCAGCTTGCAGTGCATGTATGCAAGCAGCATGTACGCAAGCACACATGCACACAAACACCATGAATGAACACAGATTTGCACTCACAGCGCATCTTGTAGACCTTATGGAGATGCGCAATACAGACAGCTCTGGAGAGACAAGACTTGCACGTACCTAGCTCATCATGAGCTGGGAAGCGTAATTTATTATTATTTAATATTATTAGCGCATCTTGTGCAGGTGGAACACTTTGGCAGCACATGATGTGGGCATCACCCTCCAGCTGCTGCCTATGCTGCTGGGATTTTTCACCTACAAGGCTGCTGTGATTGCCAAGACTGGGCTGTCATTGCTGGACAGCATATCCAAGGGCTCTGACCAGAGGCTGACGTCAGAGACAGCTGTGGCATTGGACAACTTACCAGCTGCTCCTGAGCGGCAAGGAGCCTCATTGGATGCGACTTATGCTCAGAGAGTGCTCACACGATGATTGACAATGCATGTCCAGCGGCCTTTCTGTTTTGTCACAGCTTTGATGAGATCCACTACAATCAGAATTTTCCTGAAGCTCGATTGACAAACCTGCCTCGAGTAGACTCCCATCCTGTCTTTTGTGTACTGCTTACTGCCAATTTTGCTGCACCTGATGGGTTTTTGCATCCAGTGCCTTAATGCATATATGTGTGCACTGCTTCTGCCTCAGGGAAGACAGCATGATTGCACACAGGTTTGAGCCCTTTGGGAGGGCTTGTGGTTGTAGTTCAGCAACTTCCCCAGTCATCAGCAGATATATGGTGTGAGAAACTTAACGTTATTTTTGGAGAGGTCATTTTCCATGCTGGTTTGGATTTTGTTAAGTCCTTGATGCAAACATTAACGAACACAGATAACACTCTGCATTTGTTGCTTCCTGCGGTGGGGCACAGCTAATGTCAAATCCTCAAGTTCTCCAGTCTTCAGGCAATCATACACCTGCCGGTACCAGCTTGTTTTCAACTTACCTTTATCTTATTGACCAAATCAAATGCAGTGTTGATGGCAAATACTTGCTGCAGGCCCATCAAGCAGCAGCTGCTCTAGCATGGTTACAAACCCCATCACAAAACAACGACTCATACATAACATTACAGCAAGGCAGTTGCTGGACAGTAAAGGTTAGGCTCAGCACAAATTGTATATGTTGCTGCAGCTCCAAGTTGTAATGTGCTGCAGTGAAGCAGCCAGCAGAAATCTGGCATACACATGACCCATCACGTTAAGGAAACACCTTGAAATGCTGTCAGCTGTGCAGCTCCGCCTGGCACAGCTTGCAGCAGGATCCTCGAAGTCCAACTTTTGATCCAAATGCTGAAAACGGCTGCCCAACCAGAGACCACCATTTAGCTGCATTTGCACGTGACCACTCAGCATCATGAAAGACAGAATGTCCAAAGCAAACCACATGTTTCACATAGCTGTGAACGACGCTCTGACAGTCTCAGCTGCCTCCTAGTTTCAGCAATCGTGCATGACAGCTGCAGCAAGGGGGGAGACGGAGGTGTAGCTCACTTTTTGCTGGCTATGTTGCTTGATAGCCAGTCCAACCCTTCATAAAGACCTTCTCCAGATGTGGCACATGTACTCTGGATATACCTGCAGAGTGCAGTGCTCATAAGTAGGCACGCTCCTGCTTAGGATAGTGGTCCTGCAGCTGATACAGAGCATGCAGGATCTCTTGCTGATAAGGCAATAGGGTGATGGACACAACTCCTACCAGCGACGCTGACGCAGAGCATGCAGCCCCAACTTGTCTGTGATTTCTGCTGCATTCATAGCATTTGGCAAGTCCTGCTTGTTGGCAAACACCAGTAGCACTGCCTCACGCAGCTCATCCTGCACAAACATTGGTTCATCAGCACCTCCCAGCACCAAAATAGTGTGCCTGTGTCTGTGCCAGCTTCACAAACGAGGTGTGCTGAGATCAGTCAAGGCACCTCGTTCAGCATCCTGTGCAGCTCGTCTCTCGCCTCGCCCACACGGTCACGATCATTGCTGTCAACCACAAAGATGAGACCTTGTGTGTTCTGGAAGTAGTGTCTCCACAGAGGTCGGATCTAAAGGCGCAAAATACGGCTGTCAGACTCAGCCAGCAGAACAGCGTCAGACGTTGGTGCAATTTTGAAAGCGCCGCTGTTGTACCTTGTCTTGACCACCCACATCCCACACTGTGAAACTGATGTTCTTGTACTCAACAGTCTCCACGTTGAACCCTGCAAAGCGCAAGCGAAATGCAACTTCAAATAACAGACACAGTTCAGCGCGTAGACATCAACAGCAGATCAAGTCTCAACTCAAGCCAGCACAGATCAACAAACTCACCAATGGTGGGAATGGTAGTCACGATCTCTCCCAGCTTCAGCTTGTAAAGGATAGTTGTCTTACCAGCAGCATCTAGACCCACCTGCAACAAAAAGGGTTGTTTGTCATCACTTGTGGCAGGAGTTTTCACTGCTCAAGCCGGCAACTGACTACTTTTGCTGAATCTCCTGCTGCCTACCATGAGAATTCTCATCTCCTTCCTTGAGAAGAGGCGGGCAAAAAGCTTGGTGAAAGCGAGCCCCATCTTACACTAACTGCTCAAATAGACCACAAGTTCAGGGCGATACTGCCAGATGCAGCCACACGGCAACTGTATGGGCCCTGCCTTCCCTTGATAATTCTGGTTCAGTCCCAAAAATTCACAGTGAAACCTGTTGTTGCAACTTCAGCCTCCGTCTCTGCTTGCGCAACGTCCGTTCAGTACTTTATGCCCAAAAAAATTAATTTACGGAAATTGTCCCTCCAGTTGCTCAAGATGTATGAACGGCAACTTCCGCAGATTCATGTCCGGGTTGTGCAGAATGTCACGCGTCGCAGATCAAGCTTTGGACACTTTCTGTTGGTCCGTGTTGAGTTTTAAGCTGCCGGCGATGTCGCGTTGCGCTGCAGAATCAATCAAACGCTTGTGATCAAGCGACGTCAAAACCGCGACAGTGCCTGACACTGACATGGCGCAGCCTAGATCATACTTGGAACGCCTGCAGCCATCAACTAGCCAACTGTCAGCTGTGCCAGAGGACGTCGACATGGTTTCAGGCTCGAATCTTACTGGTCAAGCCATGCTCCCACCACCTCCCAGACGCACGGGAGTCAAGCCACCTGCTGGTACGCAACTCACTCCTGAGGCATTGGACGAGTCTGCAGTGTGTGAGCAATTGTTATTAAGTTGTTGCCTCACGAGTCAAGCTAACATACAGTCTACCTTGAGTTCCTTCTCGAACACTGCATGTCTTCCAGGCAAGAAGACTTTGCAGCAGCAAGCTGTGCTTGCAGCAGCAGCACAAAGCGGTGCTGTTGGAACTCTAGGTGAGATTCATCACTGTCACAGCGCATCTTGATGAGTAAAAGGTCTCCTTACAGGTCTGCAGGCCTGGAATTTGCTTAAACGCAGGTACCACTCCTGATGAAGTCCCTTTTAATACTGCTGGAGAGCCTGTTTCTTCCACCAGTGGACAAGTTATACCTGAGTACTCCCTTTCTAAGTGGGATCAGTATTTTGACAGCATAGCAGATCTGCAGATGGAAGATAGGCATGGAGTCTTCAGGTGAACGACCAAGTACAGTGTCACCACAAAACCTTAATCAACATTCAATGAAGACGGTGATGATGCCAAAGGCACACAATTTGTTTTCGTGTTACGGGCATTGAGACATTGTTGTGTATGGTGCAGGGTGTACCAGGCAGGGACAGAGGGTCCTGTTGTGTTTTGCTTGCACGGTGGAGGTTATTCTGGCTTGACCTGGGCTCTTCTAGCCAAACAATTGAAAGGCAGGTAGCATGACAGGCAGTGCGCATGCCCTTGCTTCAATGGACATTCATGCCTGTAGCATTGTCGATGTCAGTGAGCTTCGCCCATCCAAAGCAACAAGTGTGCTTGATGCAGATCCATGCATTACATGGCAGCACAAGCTGGCAACACAAGCTGTGTGGTCAGCACAGGATGTCTTGCTGGTTGTCACTGCAGTACATTGTCATCCTGGAGACCTAGCATCAGTGACAGAGTAGCACATCACACTGAGCTGTGCACGGTGTACTGTCGTCAATGAGCTGATGACCATCCCAGCTGACATGCTCTGGTCATTGCAGGTGTAGAGTTCTAGCCTTTGACCAGAGAGGCCATGGGCACACCTCAACATCACAGGATGCAGACCTGTCAGCTGAGACACTTGTGCTGGTGAGCTGATGTGTCAAGGTCTTCTAGGGCTGCAAAACAGCTTGACCTGCGCTGATAGCACATGCTGTCTGAAAACACATGTACATGAAGCCCTGTGCTGCAACGGCAGCCATACTCAAATCATGCACAGGTTGTGCATGTGGGGAAACCAAGGAGTAATGCACAGTAGACTGTTGGCTGTCTGATTATGTAACACTGACTGCTGATTCAGCACAGCCTCACAGTCAGTTGCTGCACCCGTCAGTATGAGCGAGTTGGGCAGCAAGGTCATGGCAGCTTGTTGTTTTCTACATTCTACAATAGACTGCATCGTAGAGGTGCTGATCACAGGATGCCGTTGCTGTTTGGAGGAGGGTATTGAGTGTAGAGCAGCCCCCAATTGTGCTGGTGGGTCATAGCATGGGTGGAACAGTGGCAGTCAGATGTGCTGCCAGCAAGGTATATGCCGCAATGCTGCATCTCGTTGCAGCAACACAGCAGTTGATGCATGTTGCTCAGGGCACATGTAGCCATTGCAATTGGGGTTCAGATGACACGTCCATACTTGCTGGTGATGACACTGAGTAAGTCTAGATACGCTCAGCGGGGCTTTGCTTTGAAGCCCTGCAAGACAAACAAGTTAAGGGAAAGCTGATGCTGTCAAGCCTCACCCCAGGCCTAGCTATTTTGCTTGTGGACGGCACAGTCATTTGCCAGCTCCAAAGCTTTTGTTTGATGTCCAGGGGGCTTTGAACATCAACTGTTGCTTCCCGGACTTTGCTTGTTGCATTGATGGGCTTCATAAAAGTTACTACGTATGTCTTGTACTAACTGAGCATAGGCATGCAGGCAATTGCTGGACTTGAAGGCATGGTTGTGATTGATGTGGTGGAGGGCACTGCACTGTCCTCCCTACCTTACATGGCAACAGTACTCAAGCAAAGGCCCTCTAGCTTTGACTCTCAAGAAGCAGCAGTGCACTGGGCAAGAAGATCTGGTGAGATCAATCGTCAAGCCCTATTGACTCATGTGCTTTCACAATGCTTGTCTCAGCCTTCAAAGTTTGTCTGTATGCAAAGTGCTATATACATCGTGATGCACAATACATGATTGTCTGTATGCAAAATGCTGTATGCATCGTGACGCATGATACATGTTTGTCTGTTATTTGAAATCTGTCTCGCCTACCGCCTGATCCAGCAAACATGGCATGCAAATTTGCTTGGAGAGTTGCTTGGATCACTAGCTGCTGTGATGCAGTGAAGCATAGTGTTGCTGTGATCTGTGTGACCAGTGCCTAGACATCAGCTCGCCAACATCACCAAATTTTGCAAAAATGGACTTTCTGGTCAGGTCGGTGTGTCTTTGCAGGCATGTCAAGAAGCACAGAAGCAGCATGCATTTCAATCCCGTCCTGCTTAACACAGGAGGTTGTCGGTAAATCAGGTACAGCCAATACACTGAAGCAGCATGCGCATACAATATTCACTTGAAAGGCAGGAGTTGCTTGGAGTTGCTTACAGATGCGTCTTGTTCCTTCACATGAGAGTGCTCATGTACTGCATGAGGGTATCCTAGACCAAGCTATTGTCTTTAGCTACACTGTTTCATGCTGCAGTTGCTTGTGCTGCTGGATGCATTCCAGCTTGCAGTTTGCTACGTCACAGCCAAAAGTCACAGCCAAAGACCTTCATGTGTCATGTCTGATCAACCAGTGTGGTCAGAGATGGCCAATGATGTTAGCATGTCATCAGCTCACGCCCAGATGCATGTCTAAATCGTATGTCACTGCCAGCTGCCTGATTGCTGCAATGCCAATGAAACATACGCTCTTCTGTAGCTGATTCTGTGCATTTTTCCAGGTAGCAAATGGGTATGGCGCACTCCCTTACATCTCAGCCAACCCTTTTGGGAGGGCTGGTACAAGGGCTTGTCTGATCTGTATATGACTGTGACAGCTCCAAAGGTGCTTATATTGGCTGGCACTGATCGCCTCGACAGATCTCTGACTGTAGGGCAGATGCAGGGCAAGTTCCAGTTGGTGTTACTTCCTCAGGTCAGCACTTACTGCACTGTATTTCCCCATAGGATTGTCAAGACACACCATGCCTTTGCTCCCAGATTTGTCAAAGTTGCGCCACCTGAATGAGTGATTTGCGCTCTGTATGCTGTAGGCTGCGCAGGGCGTGGCATTCTGTGCATGATCAGAGTCTCTGCAAGCCTCATCATCCATGTATGCACTGACGTATGCACATATACTGCACCAGCTGTTTGGCTTTGGATCCTGTAGCAATCTATCGTTTGAGGAACAAAGTTCTTTACAGGCTGGACATGCGGTACATGAGGATCAGTATCAGCGCTCGGCAGAGGTCATAGCAAACTTCATGCAGCGGTTCCGCATTGGTCAGCCCAAAATGGCAATACCAAAGGCCGGCGTTGCAGGCCCACCAGTGTTGCCAATAGTTGCTGGTCCTGCAGACAAGACCTAGACTGCTGCATGATGTGTGACAGAACCATCTGCTGCAATATGACAGCTCATTGTTACCAGATGCAAATGCCGTAGCGGTGCAATTTGGTTGGATTGAGTATCCTTAGCTTGGGCGTTTCCAGTGAAGTGCTTACTAGTACTAGTCTCGAGCTCTTGATTTCTTTGTACTTGGTTCACATGTGTACCGGTTTGGACCCTTATGCAAGCCTTGCCACATGCAAGGCCATGGCTCAGTATACAATCAGCAATGGCCTGGCATGTGACAAGGCTTGCATAAGGGTCCAAACCGGTATAGAAAAGAAAATTGGCTAGCCGCTCGTGGCCCTGACACCGACGCAAGAAGATGGTGCTTCATCACTTCACATTCAGCGGAGGGAGCCATGTGGACTTGACATCGATGATACCAATTTGCTTTAGGTTCAGTCTGCACTTGCTGACAATGACGCCAGGCAAAGCAGCCTAGACGACTTCCTGTTATGCAATCACCCGTTTGAAGGTCGCGCAAGTCATGATGCAGGGAGCGCTAAAAGTCATGATGCAAAGCTGCTCTCAGCCCCTGGCTAGTATGCATGACTCATGCCTATGCGTATTGGCGTACATGTGGTGTGTAACACTGTAACACCACTACTTCCGACTCGCTGCTTGAGGCTGAGAATGCATGAGAACCGTGTTCGCGGGCACTTGCAAAAAGTTATCTACAGGATTGCTTGCAGCCCATATTCACTACATCTTACAGTTTCGAACATCGATCTCATCTTTCTACCTGCAACGTAGACACAAAATGACGTCCTTCACCTGCCTCAACTCCATCAACATGCAGAGCACGCTGATGTCCAAAGTGACAAGCCGTAAGGCATTCAGCGGCGCGTTGGTTCCTTCAACAAGCCGGGCTATACCTGTTCGGCATCAACGTCGCACTGTTATTCCCCAGGCGCTCTTCACCAAGAACAAAACCAAAAACGAGGTATGCATGCGTGCGTTGAATGATTGCGCCATCGGCCGTTGCCGTCAAACAGCCACAAAACTCAGTCGCAGAGCTACATCGCAGTGATCGCTGCAGGCTTGCAGCGTGTCAGCTCGTAATCACGCATGCATAATTTTTGTTGCAGAAGAAGTCCCGGACCGACAAGAGCGCAAAGGAGGTCGACCCAACTGTACCCGCCTTCACACGGAGACGTGAGGTGTTTGCAGGCCGACTGGCTATGTTTGGGTTTGCGGCATCGTTGATTGGAGAGGTGGGTCGTCTGTTCATCTCAGCATCGCTAGTTGTCCTGATTTGTCAAGGCTCCCTTGAGCATGCAGAGCAGGCTGAACATCATTGCCCTATCAGGCACTCCTAGAGACAAGGTGGAGTACTGACCATCGATCTTGTCTGCAACCACAGATCGTCAGTGGAAAGGGTGTTCTGGGTCAGCTTTCTTTGGAGACAGGTCTATCAACTAACTTCATTGAGATTGCGCTAGTGACATTGATTGGCTACAACCTGTTCTCGGTGAGTAATGTGCACCATTCCCTATCTAGTCGTGCGCGCTCCACTTGCCTCATTGACTGACATGTCAAGTGCAATCATAGTGTGTGCCAGCATTGCTCTATAAGCTGAGTTTCAGAAACGACAGCTGCCAAACCTGACTCTATTGCATCCAGGCGGTGCGCCCAGGCAGCCCTACCTTCAGTGAGTCAAACCAGAAAGACATCAAGAAGAGGCAGAAGGGCCCCAACCAAAACCCCAAGATCAACATCTCAGAGCCCAAGAAGTTCTTGGGCATCACCAGATTTGGTTTCAGCAAGAAGAATGAGGTGTTTGTTGGCAGAACAGCACAGCTTGGATTCTTGGCATCTGTCATTGGCGAGAAGGTGGGTTATGCCATGCTGTCTATTGTTGTGATTGGACCATCAGACAAGAAGGCTGTGTTGCATCTTCAGTGACAAGGTTGTATTTGTCTTGTCTTCATTCAGTAACTGTCGACTGAACCTCCCTCATGCTGATGGTGCAGATCACAGGCAAGGGACCTCTCGCACAGTTTGGACAGGAAACTGGTATTCCCCTGAGTCAGGCCAGCCTTGGACTGCTAGCATTCATTACCTTTTTCCTTGTGGCTGCTGTATTTGAGGGCAATTATGGCGAGGAGACCAGCGAGGACAAGTCACAATACTAGATATGAACACTGGGCATGAATGTCCATTCTAGTGTGCGTCTGCTCATAGTGTAGTTTCTGACTTTGTTGAATCCAGAAGTAGGTCTGGAGATGTCGTCATTTGCCAAACATGGTACAATGTCTGTTCATAATGTGTTGGTTTTTTGTGGCTCAATTTCATCAAGCTCCCTTGACCATCGAGGAGGTTCAACTTGATGTACTTCTGTGCGTACTTGGAAACCTGGCAGCTGTTTCAGTGGTCGACATTCGGACTTCGTGTGAAGGCAATCACATGTTTGTAGAACATGGTGAACACAGCAGCAAATTGAGCCTGCAGCATATACAGTGCACACTCTGGTATCATTTGTCACACGCAATTTTATACAGTCATGCTGATTGTTGCATTACACGCCACCCACAGACATGCAGAGTAAACACCAAATATAAAATTTCAACTTATTTACATGCATAGACCCAGCATAGCTTTCAGCCCAGATGCCACAGGCTGACTTACTTGGATTGAGACTCCTGCAAAGCCAAGTTCACTCTGAAATACAACTCAGAACTCTACTCACCACTACCGGTATATGAAATTGGAGATGCCATCAGGCTTCAGTTTGCGGTAAGAAGTGCAGCAAATCTATGTGCTCACGGTGCTGCTGTGGGCCTTGACAAAATAGAATGATGCACAGACAACACATGCTATGGGAAAACATGTGCTCACGGTGCTGCTGTTGGCCCTGACAAAATAGAATGATGCAGACACAACACATGCTATGGGACAGCAGCCAGGCAGCATGAGCACATCGGCAGGACATGGCAAGACTTGGAAGAATAGCAGTGAAGATTTGAGCATTACCTTTGCTGCTTTCGCTTTGATGGAATTCAGCCAGCGTGTCTCTTCCATATACACTGCCCATCTGGGGACATAATCAATCTTGACATTCTTCATTGCACCTACATAGCTCAAGCTTGTGGTCAGCAAGTGTACTGGCCATGACGCTTTGTGCAGCGTAGTACGGCAGCTGAAATGCCACATGAAAAACTACAACAGATAGCTGCGCATGCGTGTGTCATGAGCATGCTAGCATGTGAAGAAATGTCCTCACCCAAGATGGCAGTCTTGTGCTCCTCACTCATAGGCTGGGACTTTGGTTTCTGCTTTGTAATGCTTGGGTGTGCAGATGCGCTGTCATTGTGAGTATGACATGAAGACACTGTCATGGCAGTGTCAGTCTGATTCCAAGGCTGTACCCAGTCAACATCTGCAGGACTTGGTTCTGCTGCATCACCATTGAGGCACGCAGAGCTTGATTCAGCACTGCTGCTTTGCTCTGATGCTGGGTCAACTGAGTGCTCAGAAAAGTCTGTGGTCTCCTCAAATTGAGCAATCGCCTCTGAGGTGTCTTCTGCTTGCCCATCCTGCCATTCAAACGACATTGACCACATCTGGTTACCACTCACAGCCGCTGAGGCCTCATCATCAGTGGTCCAGGAGTCTTCAGAACAGTCACTTTGACCTGAGCCCGCTGCATCTGAAAAGCACCAGGTGTGATAGTTTGACGGACAGAAAGCTTAACAAGACACCATATGGCTCCTCGGCAGCAGATGGAAGTACTCATAGAAATGTACAACTTGCCAGGTGCAAGTCAGCGCCCTTGGACTGACTCCAACAACTCATATCTACATGGAAGATGCGGTAGCGGCACAAGAGAACGATTGTGCTAGACAGAATGGTGGACTTCAGCGTACCTGACCGCGACAGTTCTTCTTGATCAGCACCATCCAAACGCTCATATTGCAAGCCTACGCAGCACTTCCGCTTCAGCACATTTTCAGCAGCGTAGAAAGCGTCCAAGTTGTTGTCATCGCGTAAGAGCACCTGCAGGCTCAGCGGGCTCAAGCGCAGGGGTGGGTAACCTTGATTCCTGTTGCTGCCCCTCAACGCCAGCTGCAATCGCCATAGTAGCAGCTGTATACTAACGTGAACAAGTAGGATGATGTGGAGCTGCAACAGGCAAAGTGTCGACGTTGCAGAGGCGGACAGCTTGTCGGGATCGAGAACTCTGAAGCTATGCATGCATTAGTCATAAACTTTGGGCAACAAAAATGCAGTGCACTGTTGTGTTTTTTTCAATCATTGTACACCTGCAGATTTGGGAACACGCCTGTTTGCTTGCAGGGTTAGCCTGCCTATGCAGTCAATTGTCTGTGTACAGAAAACTATTTTTTTTGCCTCAGGAGTCAAACGACCTGCAAAGAATGGCCCGACACTGAGCTGCAGTAAAACCACTTTACAACACCTGCTACAGCAGCAATTGCATTATAACAAACAGAGACGTGATTGCAGCTGAGCTTGCTTTGCAGTGACAAGAAGTAAGACGTGGGGTTCACAAAGAGCTTTTACAGTAACACAGTGGATTGTGTGTTTGGTCATACAAAGCTGTGGTAGCAAATGGTCTTGTCTCCCCCACACTTCACCCAGCCTGAGCAACAGCTGCCATCGAAGCTGCCTTTGCATGTTGGTATACCAGTGGAGTTATACATGCTGCCAAGCGACCCATTCCCTCAGAGTCTGGGTGAAGGCCATCCGGTGCAACAGAGTCCAATATCTGCAGCTCCAAAAATGGCCATTATGACATGGCAACTGCAGTGTGCTGCTGTGTGACGTGCGTGTATGCAAGGACTGTCTTCACCAGTGGTGAAAGGAGGGAGCCAACAGCATCAACGGGGTGACACTTCTTGAGAGCCTGTTTACAGTGCACAAATGCATGACACTGAGGTAGCCCATGCAATAGAGCTTGCTACAGTAAAGTGGGAATGCAGAGATGGATGTACATACCTAAGCATGCCTTACAGCCTACCAACTGTCAAATGATGAATAGTCAAACCTGGTAGATGCGCAAGAGTGAAACAGCAGCTTCAAAACTAGAATGGCAACCTTGAGCCTCTTACCTGGCCTGTGGGAAAGAGCTGGTGTCCACAGTCAATGTAGTGGACATTGCTTAGTCCAGTTGCAAAGTCCTGGATCAAGCTGTTGACAGTCAAAATGCCTTGAGTGTATTCATTTGGCCATAGGTATGTGCCACCTTGGTCAACAAGACCCCATGGCAGGATCCCCATGACAACAATTGTGGTGTTGGGGTTCACTTGCTGAAGGTATGTCACAATGTCTCCAATGCTGCACACGACACAGACTGTTCACCTGCTGAAGATATGTCACAAGCCACAACCACAGAATTATTGAGGGCAGCTATAGATGCCGGTGCAATTAGTTGCTCACTCAGTGATTGCCATCAGGCAATGCATTGTCAAAAAGGTTGTGGTGTTCCAAGCTTGGCCCAAACTGCCGTTGGCCCTCCAGCCATTTGGGTGACAGGTAGTGTAGTAATAGTACCCTCATCTCACATGAAGTCACGCCCCACAGGGAAGCCCAGTACACCTAACCCTTGGGCTTGTTTTGTTTCAATGCCAAAAAGCATACTTCTTGCTTTGCTTTGATTTTCTTTGCATTTGGGTAGGAAAAATGACATACCGAGATGCAGTTCCATTGGCTACTGTGGTGGCTCCTGATTCGCCCACATTGCAGCTGGCAGCAGCTCCCAAGTCATTGGTGCCAATCAGGAGTATGATCACTTGAGGCGGGTGCTTCAGGAAAACCTCACCATGCTGTTGTCTCCATAGCAGGTTGGATGTTTGGTCTTCTGCAGGTGAAAACAACAGTGATCAATTTCTGAAAGAAGCCCACTTTCAAAATGTAAAATGATGTCTTTGAACCTTTCACTATCAAATAATTGACTTTGCTTTTTTGTCCGGATCTGATCTCATGTTCAGGTTTGGCGTCATGATCAGCATGGGCGTGTTCAGAGCATGTGGGCGACATTGGTGACCACTCATGAGAGCATGGAATGTGCATGTGAGGAAGCTGTTGCAGGTCAAATGTCAAAAAAACTGCTAATCAGACATAAGGTGCGTTGCTAAGCAAACACGGGCTGCACTTGACTTGAAAGTAACGCAAGTACGGTGCCCAACGCGCTTGAGGCAATGCAGCCTCATGCAAAGTCTGCTCTCATGCCTTCCCAGACAAAGAGCTCCTACAAAGCTACTGACTGTCAAGAATGGTACCAAACAGCCAGATTCATGCCACCAAGGAAACAGCCAGATTTCACGTGGCATGCCAGTCTTGCAGTACTACTTTCACAATCAATGCTGCGTCAATGAAGCGTGACGCACCTCCTACACCTAGGACTGCTGCTGCATATTGGCCAAAGTAGGTTGTGAACACTTCTGGTGTGCCATTCACTTGAGGCTGCACCTCACGCCATTGCTTGGTAATGCTGTCACCTGTCAGATCACAATGTGTGATTTATGTGTGGCTCACATTGGCAGATAAAGTGCACATGGAAAACCTTCAAAAGACCCAGCTCTGGCCTGTGATCCAGCCAATGTGTTATGTACAGAAGCACTGGTAGGGCTCATTAGCCCGTAGAAAGCTTTGGACACTGTCAAGCAAGCAGTACCTACTCAAGCTTTGAGTGGGTCTTACCATAAAAGACCAGGTCGACACCCTACAGCACAGAGTAGACCAGCTTGTTTCAGACACAGTTACTGGATTCTTCAAGGCCTGGTATGCACAGCGGTGGCGCAGAAAGGCAATGAAGCAACGGCACACCTGGGCGTCATCGGCTGCAGCAATTTCCTGAGCGAAGCCTGCTGCAATATTCTGGTGGCACGAGTCGGTCCGCTGGACGGGCAGGAGCTCCAGCCGGGTACAGTTCTCAGCTATATACGGACAGCCTTCTGGAAAGGCTGGTATTAATGTCTGTGTTGGGGTCACAGACGTCAGGAAAACAGAAAGCAGCGCAACTGGCAGCAGACGACTGCGACAGGAGCATATCAGACGGCCGGTGAATGATGACCGCAGCCAAGGGCCGTCCTGAATCAGTGATATCATCGATGTCGCTCCCACATGACCAGCAACTGAGAGAGCTCCTTGAGAGTGGGCGAGACAGCCATGATGAACGTTCCAAGACCGGGTCCAAGACCAGTTCCAATGGGCGGCAGTCAACACAGGTGGCATGCAGTCATTCATGTGTCTGACACAGGACAATACAGAAGCGCTCTGCACATGAAGCAGGCAGACAGTACCTAACACAAAGTTGTTAACAATGACAAGCAGAAGCCTATCTCACGAACCACTGCAAAATCTTTGCTGTCAGTCTGGCATCTCTAGACCTGGTAGGCTAGCTTGACAAAGTGGACCATGTTGCTCATAGTTCTCAGCAAATTTGTTTAAACGTCTAAGGGTAGTCCAACACTGTCTTTCATCAGCACAATGTGTGAAAGCCTCTGTAACACTGTGTTTATCTCGGCTGCATGCTGCTGCGCAGCATGTGCAAGTCATGGATGTGTGCACGTAATGCATTATGATGACAAAATATCACCATTCACCATCACTGCAGCATCCCGATCTCACACAAAGTCATTATTCAGCACACTGCACCTTCCAGATCAACTCATTGAGCAACCTAATGGCACCCATGATGGCACCAGATCATTCATATCATAGCAGACGAGGCAATGATGTGTTGCACTAGTAGTGTGCATCCACTGGAACACATTCTGCTAACGCTCGACCGGTGGACCCCGCTGCTTTTTCAACAGCTCTGTCAAAGCTTTCAGCAGACATGCAGCAAGCTCTTGGCCCTCAATTACCCGGTGCTTTGATAGCATTTTCAGCCGTATGGTGGTACTCTTGCATGAAGGTATGTACATCCTGACATTGGCCTTAAAAAAGGGCACCCAGGAAACTGTAGACGATGCTCTTCCTGTTGTATATCTGTTTATGCATGTGCCATGCCACACTCTCCAACCCTCATATGCAAAGCCTCCTACTTGCTTCCCCACTGCGCTCCTGCTTCAGCCAAACTATTGGGACCGCACACTTCATCCCATCACTGTGCAATTTGCCTGTGTTCCACTCCAGCAACAAGTGCTTGTAGCTGCAGTAGTCACTGACTGACACATGCCTTGAAACAAGTAGAAATACAAAGTGCAAAATACAAAATGTAAACAGCTAGCAATCTGATAAGAACGGCACCACGACACAATCCACTTGTGCAGTGGCCAAAGCACACATTCAGCATGCTTTGCATCAGTTTGCATGTCATTCTCAATGGATATTTGCAGGCATGGAGGAGCCAGTTCCTGAGCACCCATACCCGGGCCAGCAGTGGAAGGAGGTTCGACATGACAAGACAGTCACCTGGCTGGCTTACTGGAAAGAGCCCATTGCTCAGAAGGACTTCAAGTACGTGTGGCTGGCTGCCAACTCCACCTTCAAGTCAGACAGCGACTTGGCGAAGTATGAGAAGGCTCGCAAGCTCAAGGTACACTCCCCACTGCCAACCTGCACCCCTTCTTTGTATCAGTGTCATTGTTCCCGAGAATGCCACTGCAGGTCGGCTCCATCAAGCCAGTGCATCTCAACAGATGTACACATGTCACTTTGCTGTTCTGGAAGGCTGTACTGAGTTCAGGGGCCACAAGCACAACTGGTACTGCGATGCTGGAGTGACACCAGATGTTCTGTTGTACAGAATCATGTGGATGACATCCGCAAGATGTATGAGAAGGACTGGGACAGCAAAGACACGCAGCGCCAGCAGATGGGCTGTGCTCTCTACTTCATTGACCAGCTGGCCTTGCGAGCCGGCCATGAAAAGGACGAGGACGAAGCCGACACCGTTGGCTGCTGTACCCTCAAGGTCTTGCCTTCTGCTGCCTTGCTGTCTCAGCTGAAAGAGGTCTCTGGGTTCAAACAGACCATGCGTCAATGTGCCTGTGACAGTTGCCCATCTCCGTTTTTGTCATGGAATGCTGCACTTGTATGACAGGAGACACTGTGCTCTCAGATCTGACCCAGGCTCGATCCAAAGACAGGCTTTGCTGTGACCATGTTGCCAAGCACTTCCTGCTCATGTTGCATGTGGGTGGCAGCCACCAAGTTGCTCCTGTGTTGCTGCTTGTCAGTGCCTGTGTCAATGTTATGTGCAGGTTGAGAATGTGGAGTGCATGCCTGGTGACCATATCAAGTTTGACTTCCTGGGAAAGGACAGCATCCGGTATGAGAACGAGGTGGTGGTGCATCCCAAGGTGTATGCGCTCATCAAGAAGTTCTGCCACCACTCTGCCAACAACAAGCGTAAGGCGCCCTGCATCTGCACTGCACTCTGCCTGTTCATCTTTGCCTCTCTGCTGACAGACAGGGTTCATAACGCAATTTACAAAAGCGTGTGCGACGTTCATGCAGTGTATTTGCTTTGCTATGTTCCGCTGCTTTCTTGTTCAGTGTATTGTTCACTTGTGCGCTCATCAAATCTGATGTTGACTACATCAAATGGCAGATGTTTAGATGTGGTACGTGCATATTTCGTGTCACCGTAGCAAGCCAGCTTTGACGTCCTACTGACTTTGCCACCAGCATGTCATTTGTTTGTTTGTCATTCAGCCAATTGCAGTAGTACGCTGAGTTGTCAGCGCTACTACGTGCTTGCGTAAAAGAGACATGATGCAGCAGCAAGGCGTGCAGCATACAATCAGGCTTCTGTCACTGCCCAAAGACTCATCAAGCATCACGCACTGATGTGCCTCTTATACTATCTGCAGCAAAGAAGCCTGAAGATCAGTTGTTTGAGACCATGGATGCTACTGACCTCAACAAGACTCTCAAGGACCTCATGGATGGGCTAAGTGTCAAGGTGTTCAGGACGTACAACGCCTCCATCACGCTGGACAGACTGTTGTGGGAGCCATCAAACAGCGAAGTCATTGATGCCAAGAAGGCCGACTATGACCGAGCCAACAAGGAGGTGCTGCACAGTTTTGCTTTGCTCAACAGCGCACGTCTGCATGAGCTTGAGGCATGTGCTCAAAGCAGGTGTATAAGCCATGCACATGGCATGTGCTGTCCTGTGAAGACTGTCGCAAACAACTTGGTACCTGTAGCTGGCTGCATCTGTCTTGAGTGCATGTTTCGTTTCAAACGCCGTCCTTTTGCGCAACCTGTCTGCCTCTTGCAAGAAACGTTTTGCTCCAAAGGACATGGCCGACACCTTGTGCAAGTCTGTGTAACAAGTGCAAATTGTGGGTGTGTGTGTGTGTGTGTGTGTGCGTGACTAACAGCAGGCACTTCAAGTTGAGCTGAGATGACACATTGTATGCAGGTGGCCATCCTATGTAATCATCAGCGGGCAGTGCCGAAGGGGCATGCCGGCCAGATGGAGAAGCTATCAGAGCGCATGCACAAGCTGAATGAGGAGCTACTTGAGCTGCAGCATGAGCTCAAGGCTTCAGAGAAGGGCAAAGCCTACGGCGACAAGAAGAGGAGGGAGCCAGAAAGGTGTGCCCTGGTTGGACTTGTCAGGCTTTGCTGTGGCATGGAGATGTAGATTGGTTTGGTCAGATTGAATCAAAGCTTGAGGATCAATCAGCATCGATCCTCATGTGCTGAAAACGCCATCAAGTTTTAGGGCCTCTTGCCTTGCCCTGTTGCGCACTGCCTGCACTATAGACCTTACATTTGGTCACTTTTGTTCATACTGCGTGTGATCGCAGAATGAAACACATAGTCTCAGACGCCAAAACACGGATGCTTTGCAGGGTCCACGCTGCCATAGATGCCAAAAAGGCAGTTATAGCAAAGGCTGAGATCAATGCCAGGGTGAAGGACGACTTGAAGACAGTAGCTTTGGGTACTTCCAAGATCAATTATCTGGATCCGCGCATCACAGTGGCTTGGTGCAAAAGAAATGAGGTCCCCATGGAAAAGATCTTCAACAAAACGCTGATCACAAAGTTCTTCTGGGCAATGGATGTGGATCCAGATTTCAGATTTTGATGCCACAGACTGTCATGCTGGAACGTGCATCTTTTGCTTTACCATATGTGTTGCGATGCTGGCATCCTGCATCTTAGCAGCACATGCTTTCCCTTGAATCTTGTCTTTGTGTGGGCCTAAAGATTCTGCCTCTATGCATTGTATGTCCAGTCCATAGGTGGCACCAAACAAATGATCCTGCCTTGTACCTTCTGTACTTTCAGGGCCTGGGGATGCAAAAGAAGTTCTGCAGTGTGTCCTGATGCACAGCAATGAAGCACTGCTCTGTTATGCCCACTCACATGCAATCCTGCCAAGGCTCCTGTGGTGATATCATCAATGCAGCGTGCCGAAGTTTTTCAATTGAGACACGCAGCAAGGATTGACAACATTTCTCATGCGTTTATCTCGTTCGTTCAAAACGACTCTGGAGATCTCAGTTGTCATTTGTAAGCACACAGCTCATCATGATTCATTCTTCCATCACAGCCACTTCATCACTAAATCTGCCTTGAAAAGCACTCGACATACTGATAGCACTGCACTGGTGTTGCTGAAGGGCTGTCTGTAGCAAGCTATGTTCCTCCTGAAGGCTGGCATTCTTCCCAAGTCGTGTCATCAGATTCTTGATGATGCGGAAGGGAAACCACACTTTACAATGACCTTGTCTGCTGGTGGCATCAGCCTGTATCAGCATGCAACCTTGCATGGGCGTTAAGCTTATGGCATAATGGCAAGACATCAGTCAAGATTTGCACCATGTTGCTTTTTTTGTTTTGCATTGGTTTTGGCCCTTACGGCCAGACATCATTGAAAGCAAAAGACTTGCACAACACAGATGTTGCCAAGTTTGCAGGAACAGCTGAACGCAAAATGGGAGTCAAGGAGATGATGAGTACACAGTCACGTAGCATACCTTCTGATAAGCAGCAAGGTGACTCAGTACCAGGTCTGCAGCATCTGTCAGCCTGTCATACTGCAAGTAAGCAGAAAGCAAGGCAGCAGGGTCAGGGCCCTTTCCAGCCATCCCTGTCAGGTCCTCCAGTGGTGCAGGCGCCTGCAAACCACACAGGCCTATTGAAGTGCAGCACTTTGGCAACCAACAGCAACTGAGCTTTGCAAGTGGACAAACATGATGTCACATAGTCTCTGGTGCGCCGTATCTCAACCAAAACATGCAGACTGCAGACAAAATTCTGAAGCTGACGGACTCGTTCCCTTGTCAAAAGAGCCCAATAAAAAAGGTGTCTCCTCAGCATCATGTGCAGATTGTGCATCAACTAGCTAGAAGCAAATCTTGAAGTCAACAGAGAATGGCTCCTGCTGGGGTGAAACTGCACCTGAAAGGGTGCAAGCAATGCAGCTGGAAGCTTGAGGCGGCGCTCTTTGCCAAGGGCAGCGCGCACAGCTGTGAGATGAAGGCAGTGCTTGTGATGAGGTGTCTCATGCTGCTGCAGGCTGTCCATCACAACATGCCATGCTGCAGCAGCCGACAGGTCCTCAAAGTCAGGCCGCAACTCTGCGTCGTCACCAAAATCTGCAGAGGCACCATGAAGTTGGTGTCGCGGAGGTAGTCTGATTTTCCAGATGGTAGTTGCACAGTCACAGATGTGGGATGTTGTGTCAGTGGCAGGGACATTACATACTTTCGGGGAACGCTGGCCGGGTCATGCATGCTTCAGTGGCAGGGCAGGGCTCACTAATCATGTCTATGAAAGCCTGTTTTCCTTGTCGACAAGATGCAATGCCCATGGAATTTATTTCTCAGGCACCACGCCTGATCACGCACGCGTCTGTTCCTTGTTCCACATGCAAATGTTTGTGCATGATCACATGGTCATAGTGCAGGGAGGTCAAGCAGCACCTTGTGAGCTTGAAGCCTGTCCAAAGACGGGGGTCGCGAAAGGCAAAGTCATGGATTCTGACTGGCAACTGTCCATCTGCTTCTGAACACAGGCTGTGACCATGGTGGAGATGGCAGCCTGTAGTGCCAGGCTCAGGCGCCGGCCATGGTATACCACAACTGCCAGAGAGAATGCCACCTGGAACAGACCTGAACCAAAGGAAGCAGAAGAAGAGTCATGTATCCACCACTGCGTGGCGTCCTCAAGAATTACTTGCTTACTTAATAAGCTTATGGTGTATGTATTTTGAGTCAAGACATCAGACAATGCAGGCCATGCAAATAGTGCAATGATGCCTTTCATAATCAGAATATGACTGCTACCTGACATGTGGGGCAGAACCCAGCATGCACCAGGAGATTCAATGCAATTCAATGCAATGCAATCACCCTTGACAAACCCGGAGCAGCTGCAAAGGCAGCCTATTTCCTGGAATGTAAACCGCTGATCTTTCTGCAGAGGAAGGCACACGCAGGGCCACTACCTGAGATCCTTTGCCAGCTTGAAAATGCTTGTATGCATTTGGAAGTCTAGAGATTCATCCATTCATTGATTGAACAAATCAATGATCTTCCATGTGCATACAAGCAATGATCTTCCATGTGCATACAAGCACTGCCAAGCTGGCAAAGGGTCCATGATACTAACCCTTGATATCCTCCAATGCAACTTCTGAGTGTTTGCCATTTGCACTTGCACTACAGCAAGCAGCAGGAGTGCTTACCCAGGGCCAGTGCCTGGTGGAAGACATCATCAGGAACAGTGGGTTTCTGCTCAGCATCTGACTGAAGGCGTGCTAGCAGAGCATGAGCATGCGCTGCTGCATGCTCCCTAGTGAGGTCAGTGTACTGACACTTGTTGCCCAGCGCTTGGCGGCTGTCGCCTGTCAAGACCACAATGCTGTGGGCGATGCCTGGCCTGCATCTTGAGAGAGCTGTGGTGGAGGGGTCTCGGGAGGGGTTGGGGGAACGCACTGGGGTAATGAATGGCTGGGGCGCTCTGAGGGACTGAAGGAGGGGTGCTGGGTTTAGTAGCCAGCGCTGTGATGGCTCGACCATGCTGAGTGCTGTTGCTGAAAGCACTGTAGGCACAAGAATAGCGTCTTTAGATTTTGCTGAAGGGAGCATAGGCAGCAAACCCAATCTGTGATGCTGCAAGACCATAGTATGTCTTGAAACTTGAAGGACTGCTACACCAGCTCTCAGTGCAGAGAACCTGCTCAAATTGCTGGGATTTGCATGTACACTGCACAAACTGCACAGGCTATGCATGAGCAGCAACGCCCTGCACAAGCAGTGCAAGACAGCTGCTGATGGCATGCCAGCAGGTACTACACAGTTTACACAGTTTGTATCTCTGCTTCTGACATCCCAGCAGGACAAAGTTCCGTGCCAAACAAACTGATGACCAGCGAGCTGGGAGAAGTTCCCAGCAGAAAGGCTTACAAAGTGCAGCTGCTCGTTGATGCAAGCAGTGAGGCACATGCTTGGCTTCATCTCTCAAGCGGCAGGCCAGGGTGTACTGAGCCGCTGCCGCTGCCTTGAAGTTGGAGCGCATGCAGTAGAAGTCATACAGCACATCGTACAGCTGAGGCTGGCTGTTGATGTCTGCTGAGGCCGCCCGCTGCTCAAGCAAACCCTGTGTGACTTCCAACAAGGACAGGACCTCAAATCTGCACAGGGATTAAACAGGTCAGTGCTAGCTGATCCATGTATAGGGTGCATGAGCGCAACACTGACATCGACTGCTAGTTTTGTGGCAGTGACGGATGTTTACAGATGCCATGCGTTGGATCACTGCAAGCATCTACCTTGTGTGGCATGCAGTGTATAGAAGGCTTCCGACAACATCCGCAATTCAAAGAGCCCACAAGAATCCCAATAAAATAGTTGGTAGTCTAGTAGCTGAAGGGTCAGAGCAAAACCTTGCATCCTACCTGGACAAACGGTTCAATGGCAGAGGCTGAGATTGTGCTTCAAATTTGCAGCAGGCAAAGCAATTATCAGCTTCAGTACTGGCCATGTGACACAGCTATTCGAGGAGTGCTCAGAGGAGCCATGCCTACGCAGCGCTGAAAGCAGCAATAGCTGGCGTCATTCTGCAAGAGGAAAGGGGCTTGCCTGCCATCAGAGTGCCTGACAGTGTAGTCAGCAGCATATGGCAGGCTGCAGAGAGTAGCAATGTTGGAAGTGTTCATGAGGGTGTTGACCAGGCGCTGCAGGGTTCCCAGGGCAACATGTGCCACAGGGTTGGCTTGGACTGCCGTATAGGCATCCTGCAAAGGTCCCATAATCCACTTCAGTCAGTTGTGTTGCATGTCTTGGATCCAGACTGCATCTGCAAGGGGAGGTTAGCAAACTGTAACTGGCAGTGAACAAGTCAGACAATCTTGGGCTGATTGTGGGATGAACTTGCCAAGCTGCAACCGCATGCTCAAACTGGATGAAGCATCAGCTGGCAATGGTGCAATCAATCAATGCATTGCTTGTAAGTAAACGGGCTGTGAGCTGACAGCAAGCCTGCAGGGAACAGGTAGGTCACATCAAGGCCTGACTCAGCCCAGCCAGCACATGCAGTGTCTGATGGGACCAGCATTACACAGCGCAAAGCTTCCAGCTGCACGTGTCCTCCCAGAGCAAGCCAGAAACAGGTCTCACCTGGTACTGACCCCCCTCCAGGGCATACACAAAGAGATTGGCGCAAAACATGCTCTCCTTGTTCTGGCGTTGCGCTGTCCAGTCGGCCCTGTCTGCATCAGACTCAGGAGCATTGTTTTGACTATACACTACCTCGATCTGACGCATGGCTGCCTGGGCAAAGCTTGCAGCTGCCTGAGGCCAGCCCCAGTGCTCGCTTTGCATCATGAGAGCTGTCAGATACTGCAGCTCCTCTCCCTGCAGTTCATACACGCTTAGGTCATACAGTCTGCACAGGCCACAACAGGTGTCAACAGCAGCACGTATGCATGGACTGAAGGAGAGCACCATCTAACATCCACAAAGAGGACGCAGCAATGCTGTCTCACGCAGCAAAGCTGTGAGACAGCATTGCCTTTTGTACAGCCAGATGCAGTGGCTTGTTGGCAGTGACAGAGCCCCAATCCTGGAATGGCAAGGAGTGCATTGATTGTAGAGTAGCCGACCTGTGGCCCAGGGCGGTCACAGCTTCGTGTCAAGCCCACAAGGATGTCTTGAATGACATGCTTGATCATGTTGCAGCTGTCTGTCAGGTCCTTCTGCTGTCCATACTGAGTTGGCTGATTGGCAGTGTGAAAGACTGCCATTGCCTGAAAAAGGTTGCCTACAGCAATTTGTACAGCTTGTTTGCCCTGCTCATCTGATGTGCTGTTTTGAGCCTGGTGCAGTCCAGCATAGCCCTGCATGCGTCGCAACCATCAGCCATACATATTGAAGGCTGTCAGGAGCTGATGAGCATAAGGTGCAACGCTTATACTGCCATTAGGATGCACAGCAAAACAAGCAGCTGGTCACAGATATGATGAGGGACAGCACGCAGCTGGTCAGAACAGGCCACCAGCATGAAAACACGCCTGATCATCTGAGCAGAGCACTGGAGAGTCACACAACAGCTCGGCAGAGAAAGTCAGCAAGTGACGACAAGCTTGCTTATCTGCAGATCAACCACAGCTGTGCCCACTCTGCATGATGTCTGTATTATGGCTGACCCAACAGCCACACGAGCACATGCACCCACCAAGCAGGAACACCTCTACATGTGCATTGCAGGGCTGGTGGTGGAGGCAGTGGGACTGATGCAATAGAGAGACAGGCTGACCCTGAGGAAGGCTGCTCCCGCTGTGTCTGCAGCTTCACCTGCCAGGCCTAGCAGGTGATGCATGTGTGCCACCTGATGCACCTGTATGAGCTTCTGCCCCACTGCTATCACCTGCTGCACCACCTTGGAGCCTGTCAAAGAGGATGGCACTGTTGCCTGGCTGCAACCTGCCTGGAAGTAAGATGCCAGGGCTGACACTGCCACATGTGGGTCATGCCCTAGGCTCACCCCTGAATGAACCACACACCACATGCTCAGGGGCTGAGGAGCTGTGTCAAAATGTCTTGACATGGTGTTATAGCTGACAGGGAGAGTGGTACCCCAACAGATAGTGCATAGTGCAGCAATGAGAGGCCGGCCAAAAGCGTGCAGAAACATAAACTCACAGGGGGTGTGACTAGACACAGAGCAGGCAGCTGGGACTGTGGGCGGCCTCAGCACAGAGCAATAACAATTGCTTGGCATAACCTTCTTGCATGCACAATTTGTGGGGTTCTCCAGAAGTGTTATCAGTACCAGCAACCATTGGTGCAAGCATGCTACGTGCAGTATGCACATACAGTATGCTAGCCTGCACAGTCTGTCCACAAAAGTGGTGACAGAGGCAAACAAACAGAGATGACAAAGCAGAGTGAGGCAGTGTCTCACCCCCACAGTGAGCAGCAAAGTCTGGCAGGAACAGTTCTGCAAGGCTCTGCTGGTGGTGCGCCTCCTGCTTGCCGCCTGATACAAAATCCAGGCTCGCTAGCTTGCTGCTCAGCTCAGAGTGCTTGAGGCGAGCAGCCTCATCATCAGCAAGAGCAGCAGCAGGAGCAGTGCACAGCCAAAGTGTGATGGAGATGCAGCGTACGTGGGCTTGCAGCTGTGGTGCAACCTCTTGGTTTAGGGCATTAGACACCGCAGCAGTGATGTGCAGCGCGCCTGCTGCTCGTAGACTGTCCAACCATGCTAGCAGCAGCATGAAGGATGCTGACTGCAGCTGCTGTGTGGCAGTTTGCCGTAGCATGATGGTCAGTGCATGGCCTGCACTGGGGGCAAGCTGCGAGACGCTCTGCATTGACATGGCACCTGCTGAGGCAGCTGGTGGTGCAATGTGTGTGATGTAGTCACGCAGAGCCGGCACTGGTGTGCCTTGACTCATCTGACTGATCAGGTGACCCAGCTGGAGTATGGCTGCTGACCGCTGCTGCCTCCATTGTCTCAGAGCATCACGTGTATCGGCTGCTTGTGAGTGGTCTGGTGAGCCTCCAAGCTGCGAGCCAGTGGATAGCACCTCAGTGAATGCGCAGCCTATGCTGTGCAGGCTGGCGTTTGCTGGTGGGTGAGCACACAAGTGCACAAACAGATTTACCACATCTTGCCCAAGAAGCTGCTGCAGCAGCTCCACACACTGCAGTAGTAATCCTAGATCCCCATTTTGACCGGCGTGGGCAGGGCTGACGTCTGCTGAGATGCCGGTGCCTTGCTGTGAGGCTGCCAAGGGGTCAGCTTTCTGTAGTAAAGTCAGCATGTGGCCGCTTCTGACAATGGCAGTGCTTCCATGAGGCAGCTCGACGAGGCCGACGGCGGGGTGCACCTCTCCCCAGTGCTTCCAATATGTTTGGGCTACACGACGCCAGCTGGTCAGCTGGGAACATTTCTCCCCTGCCACTATGGCCTACACTATACACTTGTTTGAGATTGCAAGCTTGGGAGCATCATAGCTTAGGCATCAATGCAAGTGTACAAAACTGGCAACATGGCGATTTGAACAGGAAAGGTGCAAGACGAGCGGCATGTGAAGCAATGAGGCCTGCAAGAGTTGGCACCAAACAGAAGACTTGGAGCTGACATCACCCTTCTGCCATAGACCACTGATACAGTCCTGACCAGCAAAGAGTTTGCAGGCTATACTGACACATAAGCTTGGGGCGTTTGGTGACTTGCTTACCTGCGCTGCAGCAGTAAGGTGCTGCTGCACTTCTGGTATACTGGCATTGTATCTGGTCAAGGGTTCCTCTAAATCCAGCAATGCATGTGACAGAGCCTGTTGACTCAGAATGCCAGGAGCCAGGATCTGCTGCATGAAGTGTGTGGGAAGAACATCTTCTTGTAGGCTGTGGCCTGTCTGCTCTAAGAGGTTGTCCTGTATGCTCTGCCACAAGCCATCCTGCAGCGCCTGACGCAGGTAAGCACATGCAGAGTATGCAGTCTGATTCTCAAGCAAGCACTTTTTATGCTTTGATGCACTTCTTGTCCAGCGGTGAATTATATGCTGCTCGGTGAGTGATACGCTCCGCTCAGCACACTTGTGCGTCTGCATACAGACTGTGGCAAATCACGATGTGCAAAGGTCTATGGCACAGACCTGAAGCTTCTGCTGGCCTGATCCTGTGTCCACTCCTTGCTTTTCCATCAATATTGCCCTGCAGGACTCCTCATGTGGCGTTCCAGATACACTGCTGATGACGGCATGTAAGGAAGGTGCATCTGAAAGCAGCCAAGTCTGTGCTGACTCCGCATCTGCTGTGCTTGCATGTGTAAGGATGCTCTGAAATCTGAGGTGAGAGTGCTCCAGCATGCGTTCCCGCACGTTCAAAGCCAGAAGCTGACCACTTGCCTGCTCCAAGTCCATGCTGACAGCTACTGTCTGTGGCGGAACCATTGAGTCCGCCTTTGGATCTAGGTGCACTACTAGCCTCAGATGGCCTTGTGCACTGCATACTGATCCAACAGCTGTGGGGCTGACATGTCCTCTCTGGCCCGACTGCTGTAGCAGGTTCTCCACAAGAACTCGTTGCTGTGTCCTGGTATTCCAGAAGCGCAAGGAACAGTCTGAATGTAGTGCACATAGGAGCTCTGGAGCAAAGGGCTGAAGGGAAGCTGTCCATGTCACTGCTGGAGTTGTGCTTTTGGAGAAGAAGCCAAGGTAGCCACTTGGAGTGAAGTGGAGCTCATGACAGCCAGATGCTGTCCGGGTCTCAAAACAGTCGGCAGGCACAACAAGTATGGACCCTGTCTGGCCTCCAATACATATGCTGGATTCGTCTGGCTTGCTTGCGGTGCCCAGAGCCAGGGTGGTTGGCCGTCCAAGCTTCTGTAGTTCGCGTCTGAGGTTCACACTTGAGGTGGCGAGGCCGTCAAGCAAGCTGCCATGCCGAAACTGATCACTCAAAGCTAGGCTGTGCAGCACGCCGTCAGCCGTCAGTACGATAATACCCTTCGATTGGTGAAAAGCAGCTTGCGGAAACAGCTTGGCTCCAAACGACACTTTCAGTTTGCAGTTGCCGCGCTGACCACCGACATACGTCTCCGTCAGCTGCAGATCGAGGGGCTCGGCCTGTGAAAAGGTCCAACTCAAAACGCAGTCAGATTGGCTGGATGTTGCTGCTGGGGCGATGCCGCCTCCGACATCTGCAGATTCAACGTGCAGGGTGTCTGACCCATCTACATGCTGAGACACATGCACAGTATCAATCGAACGCCACTGCATGCATGACACCTCTTGCACAATGGAGGGCATGCCGAACAGTAGGCTATGGTCGCATCTAGGACGTTAGCGGCCGGCTAGACATCCCGCAGAACGGTAGTACTGCTCACACCCAAGCACACACGCTCAGCTTGCGCTCTGCGTACACTCTGGACGGGGCCCGAACGACGACCCCAAGTTGTTGCAACAAAAGGGTACCTTTCTTGCAATCGCGATTCACGGGGAGATTCACTGAGAACAACACAGCTTGCGCACTCGTAAAGTCACCTAGTAGGCAAGAGGTGAGACCTGCATTCTGATGAGACATCCCAACGTTCCATGCATAGGGCACGATTGTGCTGATGCTTGTGTGACAACGCCAGTGGGCGTGGTGGTGCGATTATACTGTGCGCCAAACTGCCACACAGTCCTGCAACATTCATACTGTTCAATGCAGACAAAGTACCCGTTGAGACCAGCTCCTTGTTTGCATGGTTCAGCATTGACTGACAATCAACGGGTCTTTCAGCTGCACAGCTAGCCGGGCAGGATGGCGAACAGGTATGTGGTAGTCCCTACGGTCACTGTATTGGCAGTGATGAAGGGCAGGCTTACCGGGGCTGTGAAGGGACATGCACTGCTAAAAAAGAAAGCAGATGCGTTGACCATGAGATTCAGACAAATTTTGAAAAAGATTGTACAGACCAAGCAGGACATGGGCAAAAACATGCGGCAGTCAGCCTTCGCTCTGACAGAGGCCAAGTATGCAGCTGGAGACTTTCGGCACACGGTCTTTGATAGTGTTGAGACAGCGACTGTGAGAGTTCACGCTCAGCAGGATAATGTTGCAGGTATGGCGTGCATGGTGTGCTATTACTTGCTGAGCAAGACAGTGCACCTCCAAAACATGCCTCAGACATCATGCATGATGAAGCCAACATGCTGGGTCTTGCATTGGTGATCATTGCTGGAACCTTGGCAGAGTACAGTGCTTATGCTGCTTGACCATGCATGCAGGTGTCAAAATCCCCAAGTTTGAACAGCTTCACACCGGCGGTGAAGGGACCAAGCTGAGCTTAACTGGTCTTGGCTCTGGGGGCCAGCAGATCCAGACCTGCCGCAAAGCCTTCATAAATTCCATAGAGCTACTTGTGCAGCTAGCATCCCTACAGACTGCCTTTCTGACTCTTGACGTGGCCATCAAGACCACTAACAGGCGTGTGAATGCTCTGGACAATGTTGTGCGGCCTAAGCTTGAAAACACCATCAGCTACATCAAGGTACAGACTGTCCCCCCTTAGCAGTCATCAAATGCCGCCTTTACATTGTTGTGCTCATCTCACGCTTCAGGGAGACTAGCAGTACCTTGATTGGGGATACCTCGGCACTTATGGATGCCTGACAGCAGTCTGTTGCTTAAGCATGCAAATGTTGTCCTGAACTTCATGCACAACATGCAGTCTGGACTGCTTGCTTATTAGCATGTCGTGGTTCAACAGGGTGAGCTGGATGAGCTGGAGCGTGAGGAGTTCTTCAGGTTGAAGAAGGTACAGGCCAAGAAGAAGCGTGATGCAGCAGACAAAGATGCTGCTGTCATTGAGGTCAGCCGTAAACTAGTAGTCATTGGTTCATGAATGTGTACTGCATCTCTCCATTGCCCAAGACCTGACAAAGTTCCAACTTCTGGCCTTGCTGCATATGCATTGTTTGCACAAGACAATGCTGCAGTCAATAGATTCTACATCAGACATGCTGTATTGCGCACAGACAATGACTGCAAGGGAAGACCTGCATTACATCTGATCAGTTACTTTGAGTTGAGAGAGGTGCTGTTGACCTGATATGTGTACTGCGTTTCTGCTGCTGAAGCTGCTACCAAGCAGGGTGTGAAATATTGGCATTTGTTGCAGGACAATGTCAAAGCAGCATCTTCCCTGAGCGATGTTTCAAGCAATGTATTGAAGACAGATGATCAAGATGAGGACATTGTGTTCTGACAGCTCGTGTGTCGAGCAGCATACATTGATTTCCCTGGTCTCGTACATGCTAGCTTGTTTGCAGGACGATGAGTTGATGCTGCATCTGACTTGTCCTCCAACACATTTTTTTTGCAAAACTACATGATTAGAGTAGAAAAGCTGGCAGGCTGAATATGGAATTGGAGAAAACCTCTCAGCAATGCACAAGAAGACATCAATTAAAGCATGGACACCGTGTGACACCTACATGACTCATCGGTGATGCAGCTGGAGCTTGCAATCTCCTCCTGATAGGATACACACGTGTGTTGACCCAAAGACAGGCATGTTCCACTGCATCATCGAGGTCAGAAGTGAATTTGTATCGAATTGCAGGCAGCCCACAATGTGAGTTCGCAACAATCCAGACTGAACACAAAGCATGCATGTGGTCATGACGCATGCACAGTAGGCGGGTCCACTGTCAAAGTGGGTAACAGCACTAGTGTGTCCCCCAACCGTTGCATGAGAAATTGCTCTGTCAAAGCCTATCACAAGACAATCAATGCCCTGTTGCGGAGCACTGTCTTTTTAATACCTCGCTCGCACTCAGGCAAACAACTACACCCATAGAATGAAAAAATAACAATAACCGACGCAAACAACACCTGGTGCAAATGCCATATGCTTCACTCACACCACACTGCTGCTTGTGGCCGGTGGACCTGTCAGCTGACAGCTTTTCTATTCACAGCTCAGTCAGAATCACAGCCAGACACAGATACACACCCTGCCACTCTAACACTCTGCATCATAAACACCTCCAGGCGTGGTTCACGAGCTTCTGCTCAGTATGATCCCTCGGATTTTTGCGTCAGAGTCCATTAAGGCATATCAGTCACACAGCAGCCTTTGCTCCAAAAGCTTCAGCAAAGTCGTATGCATCCCCTGATGCTCTCTTTTGCTGTTTCTTGGCTTTCTTCTTCAAAGCCCTGGCTGCATGAGGATTGAATTGGCCAGATGCATGATATAGCTCTGCTGTTTGATCTGCATTGCCAGCAATTGTGTTACTGAATGTCTTGAATTGTGCAAACTTATGCAAACAGACCTATAATCGCTGTGCTGAACAATCAGCATGTCTGGGGGCATTGTCAAGTGCTGCAGATGTAGTCACAGGTTTTGCCTCAAACAGCAGCTGGAATAGCATGCACATTTGACTGAGATGACTGACCTGCTGTGGGTTTGGGAGCTTTTGGCTCAGGCAGCTCAGCGTGGTCCATATCGTGTGCTTGCTCCTCATCATCTGAGCTAGATGGCGGCACAGCACCTTGCTGCATGTCTTCCAGACTTGCAGTAGCAGGTCCATTTGACTGCGTCTGGAAATAATTGGAGGACTCTTCCAACGAGGGAAGGCCATCAATCACAGCTGTGCGCTCGTCGCCGAACACCTACAAGATACAACTCAGACAAGTCATATGCTGAGACCCTGAACTTGCAAGCCTGAAAAGCACAAGATGTGCAGGTTATTGGCTCGCACCAACAGGGTGATAGGAATTGTTTGTGACAATCAGGAAGAGCATGCAATATGTGTGTAGATGCATGCCAGTATCACTGAAAATGCCAGCACAGTAGCATGCCTCAAGCTTACATGACCTTGGGCAGTCAACAAACGCCACTTCTGCACAGCGGGAATCTGTGACTATACCTGGTCAGCATCAAAGTCTGAGGCCCAGTGGGTGACCACCTCAGCAGCTGCATGCCCGTCTTGGGCCTCCCGCTGGGGTGGCATGGTGTAGAAGGGAATCCGGCCGTCGTTCCAGTCTTGAAGCACAACCTTGGCTGCAGCCTGCACATCTACCGTGCCCCCCTTCTTCAGCTTGCCCCTGACCAGAGCAATGTGCTGCAGGAACTGGTCTGTGTCATCAAAGGTGGGCACCTTGTAGATGGCCATCAGCTGCTTGGCAGGGCAGCGCTTCACAATCTCTGAGACAGGCAGTACTGCATCCTCCAGCTTCTCAATCTGCATAGGGAAACATCACTGCTGATCAACAACAGTGAAAGGGAATCAGCTGCTATGCAATTGCAGCTTGTACAAGACTAAGCAAGACAAGACGGCGCAACTCTGAATGAGTGAGTCATGCTTACCATCAGCTTTGCCAGCTACCCTTTACCTCCATTCAACCAACATGAAGATGCCAAGCAGCAGACACCGTGACTATCACAGCTTGCCTGCTCTGCTGCAAAGCCCAACATGCAGGAACAGTCTTTGCATGCAGTTAGCTATGATCAGCATATGTGCTAACGAGTATCGTTGCTGACATGGCTTTCACAAAACCGCTACCTCACCTTGACACAGTTCCTGAGCGCATGAGCAGCTGCATCAGCTCCTGTGCTGTCGCTGTCAGCAAACACAATGCCAGGGCTGTCCAGCAAGCGCAGGTGCTTGTCCAGGACCACTTCTTGGACTGCACGGGTCACCCCAGGGGTGTTACCCACTTGAGCCACCCGTGTCCGCTTCAGACTGTTCAGCAGGGAGCTTTTGCCCACATTGGGAAACCCAACAACTCCTGAAGACAAGCATGAAGTGCTCAGATAGCATGACCCAGGTGTTTTGTGCATTATCTGCCTCTTGCCATGAACTGCGTCTTGCTTTGAAGCTGCAGTACAGATGCCACAACTGAGCCAGGCAAAGTAAAACTGTGAATGGCCATTGAAACGGACCATTTGTTCTTAGGCAACAGCAGCATGCTGGCTGATGCAGTGCAAACCAAGAGCCTTGCATGAATCATGTACGACTGTTCTTACCCACTGTGATGGCTGTCTTGGTGTCAGAGTTGCGAGTGTAGTTCTTCAGCAACTGCAGCAGCGTGTTGGCGCCAAGGCACTCACTGCCTTGCAGTGCTGAGTCTGATGACTGAGCTTTAGGCAGGTGACGCTGCCCAAGATTGCTGGCCTGCTTCTGAGTGGAGCATTTGAAAGCCACAGTCGGCAGCTCCTCCCTCAGGTACTTCAGCCAGGCCTCTGCCACCTCACGCGGTACCAGGTCTGCATGACAACCCACTGATGAAAAAGAGTCCTCATAATAGAACTTCATTGCTGGGCGTGTGGCAGATAATGCGTGCAGTGGCTGTACCAGGCATTTTATAAACAGGGAGTGGTCCACCAACAGGACTGTGCCAACACCAAGTTGCCCTGAAGAGAACTGATCAGGGCACTTCAGGTAGGTTGTTGTGTCAATGCTGATGAAAGTGGTCAATGTGCAAAAGAGCAAGAGAAAGATGCCATGTTGGCCCCTTTGAAGGGTCTGTTTTACAGCACTGTCAGTGCATCACAGCAACAACCACTGTTTGGCTCACCAATCTTGTTGAGCAGAAGGATGACTTTCTTATCTGCTCCAGAGCGCCTGACAAGGCGCTCCACATCCAAGCAGCGACAGCTGAGAGGGTCTCTAGCATCCAGCACTTCAATAACCACATCAGCAGCATCAACCACCTTCATGAACTCCTTGTAGAAAGCCCGCCTACTGCTATCTGCAGACGAAGCAATAGCCAACTCAGACACACAGGTTATCACGTGATTGCAGTGGGATGTCTGCACATGGCAATAGTGTCTTTTCTGCAGCTGTTCTTCAGAAAAGAGTCACCGCTGGAATGCTCAGGATATCCCCAGTCACAAAGATCGCCAGGAAGCCACAATCTAATGTCATGACCATGCATCATGCAAGTACAGTGCTGGCTGAATGCACAGCAAAGCAAGAGCAGGTGGTGTGCTTGCCTCTGTCTGATGAAACAGCCTGCAAGGAAGTTTTCAGCCGCTTGTTGCTTTCATAAGCTTGTTGCTTATATTCAGCCTTCTGTGCAACATCTCCCATACTTGCAATGTCAGTTGCTTGCTGCTCTGTCATCTCAGCGTCTGCCTCGTTGGTTTCTGCTTCAACCTAGAGCAGTCACAAGCCAAGTGAGTAGGCTCGGCTGATCCTCTTGACTTTATGCAAGGTGCTGGCTGGTACATGGGATAAAACCATGAGCTTGCTGGTGTGCAAAGCTCACTCTTGCTCTCTTCCTTTCTTCTTTCCTCTGCTTGTCTACGGCAACAGCACGCTGCTTCTCCCAATCTAACTCCTTCAGCAAGTCTGCCTTAAATGGCCAGGCGCTTGGAATGCCAGGATCCTTTGGCGCCTTCTGCTTCCTGCCTGTTTTCTTGTCCTCTTTGGCCTTCTTCTTGTGGTGTTCCTTGACCTTTTTGACGATCTTGTACTTCTGCTTCAGCGACATACGCTTTGACTTGGACTTCTTGCTCTTTTGCGCCATTGCAACTGATACACGTCCACTCGACGCAGACTTTACGCAATGCAACAACCACACGAGTGCAGTGCAATGGAATGCAGCGATTGGACGGGCGGCTATGACTAAACGGACTGCAGTTGCTACAGCTGGGGCGTTGAGCAGAACAGCCCTGCCCAAAAAGGTTCTGTAGCTTTGGCAGTCCTGTGTGTCTGAGCGCCGCACCATCACAGGTCTGCTTTTGTGACATTGAAGCGCCTGTATACGCCAGACAGCGCCTGGAGCCGACCTTCACGAGCCCTCGGGTGCGCCTTATGTCTGTTCGCTTTCTGCACACGTGTCGTGCATAAGCCTCGTCCGCTGTGACGTCAAGGTCGAGCAAGCCGGCAGCCTCCTGCACCCTGTCTGTGCTTGTAAGTTTGTGACCGGACTCAGGTACCAAGTGGTCTGCAGGGTTGCTGACTGGAGAGTGGTGCAGGGCAACATGGCTTCGACTTACGAGCCTGAGTTCACTGGCGAGACCGTGGCTCCTTCTTCTGCAGACGCCAGTTATCACCCTGTAGCCATCCAGTTGTATGGTCATGCTAGCAAGTTCAACGGCAGCACCACAAATCACGTACGTGACAACCTGCGACCTCGAATGTCGCTTGAGAAAGTGTCATCAGTGAAAGCAGTACAGGCACCTCGTATATCAGCCAATAGAAGCGCATGTGCCGCCTTCCTGACTTGTCAAGAGTATCTGTAGCGGTAGCTCATGAGCTTCGCTTGCCCGGATTTGCTAGCATGCCGACCTCCTGGATATAGACGAAACACATGGCAGCACCAGCATCCTGTCTTTAGCCTTCTTGTAGGTATTGCAAGCGTGCGCAAGAGCAAGCCAAGACAATCCACATCAGTTGCACCTTGTATGCAGTATTCCTTGTCCATCTGACACCCAAAGACCCATGTGTAGCTGTCACTGTCATAGTCGCTTCAGCTCACCACCAGCAAACTGACTGCAAGGCACACCAAGCTGCCAGACCTGTTGCATACAAACTATTTACAAGAGGCTTAGGCCTGATCTGGCAACTTGAATGCCTGCAGGATGACTACCGTGCCTGGGAGCTGCCCCATAGGGATGCCCCTCCCCCTGTTGCCCCTCGCGTGTCTGTGCCCTTTGACGCCGAGACCAGTTACCATGACACATACCATGCGCACCCCCTTGAGGCTCCCACGCGCCATCATGCTGAGCCATGGAAAGGTATGCTTCACACACCTGTTAGAAAACCTATGTCACCTTTTAATGTACCTTAATCCATAACATTGAGCAGGTCAGGTCACTCGCATGTCTTTTGTAGCTTATGCACTTGCATCGACCCTGTAATGCTTTATATACAATGAAGACCCATGTTAAACCTCAGCAAACAGCTCATCTGCCTCTGCAGGCGTTTTGTATAGCTCATTGTTCAACAGTTTACGTTATTGTCAATGAGTGGCATCAGCTGTTTGTGGCTGTGCAGACAACGGAGTGAAGTTTGAGGGTCAGTCTGCCTATGACAGTGACTTCCATGCCCACCCCCTGGAGCGAAGGGCCCCCATGAACCCAGTGCCGGCTGCCCGCAACACTGCCAAGTTTGATGGCACCAGCACATACCATGTAAGCCAAACAACCTTGCTTGCAGTCTCTCCCAGAGCATTTGCTCCTGTGAGTCGCCTAGATTGTCACCCCTCATCACCCGTCTTCACTCTTGTATGTCTCAACCATGATACTCGATAGTGGAGTTTGATGACAGCCATTCACCATTGCTTTCAGTTTCACTAGTGGCCTGTCCTTGTACTCTACAGCTGTTGTCAATAGGTCTGATTTGTGGTAGGGTGCATGAGCATGCGTGTGTCGCCTGTTTTGTGTACTGTTCAATGACTGCCATTATGTTGGGTGCAGGACCAGTTTCCTGCCCACCAGATACAAGCGCATGTTCCCCAGCATGGGCCCAAGTATGAGCACAAGAATGTGCCATTTGAGGGCACCACCACCAACCAGGATGCCTACAAGGCTTACGCTGTGGAGCCTCACAGGGCCATGCACGCCCCTGTTGTCGCCAGGCCCTACACCAAGTTTGAGGGTATGCCCTAGCAGTCTGTTCAGCAAAAGTCCCTCCTGTAGCACCAGTATGCCAGGCGTGTAGTTGTCCTCCAGCTTGTCATTTCCAGAACAAAGAGCACAAGGCCATATTGACCTCCAACTCTAGCTCATTTCCTTGCCATGAATTGCGCATGTCACCATTTGCGGTTGCTTCTCTCTGTAACTTCCCACTTGCTTAGCCAAGACTCATTCAGTGTACAGCAAAATGTTCCAGACAACGATGAATGGGTGTAAACAGTTTGATGGGATACTCAGGTACGACCACCAACCAGGATGCATACAAAGCGTATGATGTACACCCACGTGAGCAGCACCACGTGGATTACACCTACAATCCGACTCCCTTTGAGGGCAGCACTGAGTCGCATGACGCCTTCAAGCAGTGGCAGCTGGAGAAGAGGGCAGCCCCTCCCAGCCCCCCCATGAGAATTTCCCTCCCCTTTGAGGGTAAGCTGAGTGACATAGCTCTTTTTACTATTATAATATTGCATAGATGGAACTAGTGTCACTTTCTGTGTGTACCAACCCTGGCACAAATATGTTCAGGACTGCATTTGGACAGCTTTAATTTCCGAGCAAGCTGCAGCCACAAATGTAGATACATTAGGGTTGTGCAGCTGCTTCTCTTGACGTCACGTCGCATACTGTCATGCTTGACAGGTTTGCAGCTACTTGCAACTGTGTGTGCAGCAGCTTGTGAGCACAAGTGACATGATGGACTGGACTTCTGCTCTGCAGACTGGTGCTGCAAGTGTCTTTTCTTGCTTGTGTCAGCCTTGTTGCCATTCCATTACAGCAATGCATGCTGCACCCAAAACAATGAAGCCTTTCAATGCATGTATTGCCGCCTGTGAGCAAAGCTGAGTGATGCTCCAGGCTTTGACCGTCAACACTTGTCCTTTGCTACTGTTCGTTGTTGTGTAATACATGCACTTGTTGATCAACCACAACCCTGCCCAACAATGCTATGCTGCACCCAACAGCATGCCCATCAAGCCAAACGCACACACCAAGCCCTAGTTGCAACTGACCAGCATGACGCTGTGCTCTGCCCAACAGGCACGACCACCAACAAGGACATGTTCAAGGGCTGGGAGCTGCCAAAGAAGAGGCCAACGGTGGGTATTGCCATGGTGGGAGACCAGCAACATGTGCTGATCCCCTCCACTCTGACAGTGCCTTGCCATGGCAAGCAGATCTTCACCACAGTGCATGACAACCAGCCCCACATGTCCTTTGTCATCTATGCTGGTGAGAGCCGAGTGGCCAGCAGCAACAGGCAGCTGGGTCAGTTCCAGCTCAAGGGGGTGCCCCCTGCGCCCTTTGGCGTGCCACAGATTGAGGTGACTCACCGGTCCCTACCCCTGCCTTCCAACCCAAAATACTACCCCATCTTCTTCTCTTTTGTGTCTTTTGTTGCCTGTCTCGACTCTGTAGGAGCAACCGCTGTGTGGTCTGGTTGTATTGTCAGTTCAAGGATGAGGCAGGATTTGAAATGCATGAAGTTGTCATGCTGCAAGGTGCAGGGCATGTTGAGATGCAGGAGATGTTGTACATACTATTGCAGCGTTTGTGCAGCATCATGTATTGTCCCATGTTTTTGAAACATTGTTGGCATCTGCTTCTGCTTCTGTGAGCTGCTTTTGTGCTCCCTGTCGGCTGCATCTCCCTGATATGCCCATGGCTTACCAAATCATCACAATATGCAAACTCAGGGCTTGTTGCTGCAGGTGACTGCTCACCTGGACGCCAACAACATTCTGACGATAGAGGCGCAAGATTTGGACAGCGGCAGGCATCACTTGTGGAAGCATGGAGGGGGAGGCATTGTTGCTGATGGTATTCACGCCAGTCAGCTCAACACCAATGGACACTATGTTGTTGACTACACCCAGACCAGCCAGCCAATCAGGGCGTGATGGGCCTGACCCCCCTCACCTGACCATAACATAGTCTGTACAGCGTGTGCAAGTGTTTCACCTGATATCTGTGCCTGGGTAGTTTTGATTATTGGCAAGTAGCAACAAAGTAGTCCTGCAGCGGCAGTGCACTGTCCACCCTTGGACACTGGGCATGCTAGCTTCAGGCAGGCTAGATCGGGGGCACTCTGCAGCACAGTCTTCTGAATGACACCGTGATTTCTCTTGTACATTGATCTGCTCTGGAAGGGCTGCAGCGCAAAGACATCCACAGCTGCCATGCGTGTTCAAGTGCAGACAAGTTTTTTGGAAGATCTAGACTTGCAGGACCTTTGTCATTGTACTGTACTATGACCTTTGCTGCTGTGCACACAGCATGGCATATTGAAATGCATTGCAAGACATGCTGCTGGCGTTACGGCGTAACGCTTCACAACAGCACAGCAAATATGCCTGTGCTAATAGCACCAGGAGCGGTAACAGGCACGAACCGCGTGCGATGCTCACCAGTTGTCTTTACAAACCAAAGATGCAGCTGCCGGGCACCTCGACGACCGCTGGTTCAAAGCACACTTGCGATCAGCCTGCAAGCACATATATGTGAGGCACACGGCTTGTGAGAGCCGGCGACATGAGCAGACCTACCAACAAGGCTCCTATGATCGTGTCAATCAGGGCAAAGCAGCGCCTAGAAGCGATCTACAGGCAGCATAAGCCTGATCAGCCTGCGCTTGTCGTCGGCCTTCATATCGGTGCAGCAGCTGCCAACGAGACTCCTCGTGAATTGCCATTTGCCATTCGTGCAGCTGTGCTTGACGAGCCCGTGAGCTGCACGGGAAAGTTTGCAGAAGCAGATATAAGAGGGCACGACAGCTGTCTTACACATCGAGACGTGCACTCAGAGGTATACCTGACGTGCAACACGCTGCGCAGCTTACAAATGCTGCATGGCACCACTGTTGATGTGAGTCATATAGTCCTGCAACATGTCGTACAAGGTCGTATAAGGACACCTGATGGTACTTGTTTGGTTACAGAAGTGCACAAACGGCACGCACTACATGCAGGTATTCGTCGCTAAATACAGCTCAGCTCCTATGCATCTTGCTAGGTTGATCGCTGTTGATGCGCAGCAATACAACACCCACAGGCCACTAGACCGCCCCCAGCAGGGTTCCAGCAGCTCTTTCATGACACCTCCTCCCAGCTTAGCACACCTGTCAGCACAGCACAGCAGTCCGATGCCATCACAGCTTGTTGCTGATCAGCAGGCTTGGGAGGATGATGTGGCATACCTACCGCCAGCACTTGCTTTCAATCTCAGCTTGCAGCATGAGCTGTGGCCCCTGATGCCTCAGCTGAGGACGCCCATGTACTCAGAGACGCAGCTTGTCACAGCTAATAAGGCAGGCAGCATGAGCGGTTCCCAATTTGAGGCCAAGGCGCAGCCATCGTCAGACGTCAATCTTTCAGTACGGCCCCTCAGACAAGCCACCAACACACGCACCATTGAGGTGTTGCAGTCAGGTGTTGCACTATGAATATGTCTGTTTCAGACATTACCGCAGTGCAATCTTTGTCTGTGCATGGCCATGCCTGAGCAGCCATGCAAGCAACTATGTAATTTGCATCTTGTTTTTCATGGCAAGTCACAATCAGGCAACGTGCTGTGAAATCTGCTGCGTGCCCAACCTCACAGGGGCTAGTTGCAAATCTTGTGCGTCATGCCCAGATGTATTGTCTCAAGCATCACTGCACACATGGTCACACATTGTCATTCAGTCAACCTTAAACAGGTGCGCATTCGAAAATTTGTGTGTCAGCCCCAGATGCATTGTCTCACTCGCTTACATTATCACACATTGTCGGTGCAGGTTGCCACCCAGTGCAAGTGCCAGTGGCCACCAAGATGGTCATTGCCAGAATATGCATTCCTCAAATCGTACTGCTGACCATGCCTGCGTCAGCCAAAGAGAAGGACAAGGGCCACCCCCTCTTTCCCCCAGCAGGCGCTGGGGACCCTGCTGAACATGTCCTGGACAGGCTGGACAGGACAGCAGAGGCTGAAACATCTGGCAGTGGTCTGGATGATGCACAGGAAGGTGAACAATTGGTCAGACAGCTACAGGCTTACTTCCAAAAGCATACTAGGTACCTGCCATGGACAGCATGCTAGTTGGGCAGTGACATAATTTGCAGCATTTGAAGCTAAGTTTGGCTCATGAGCACCAACATCCAACATGTCTGCTTGTTGTATCATGTCTGCTGGTCTGTGCTGAGCATGTGCTGCCCCTGTACTGTGACTACTACAGTACTGCATCCTGCACGGAGCAATGCATTTGAAGCAAAGTCTATCAAGCCCTGCCACACAAGGCTGCCAAGTACCATTGTCTTGCGGTGTGCGGAAGCGCGCAATGCACACAACATAACCCTCAATCAAGCATGTGTGGCCATGTTGCCATGAGCAATCCTTAGGAAAGCTCCCAGACTATCATCCTTGTGAACAACACAAAGTCAAGACTCAGCTTCAGTCTGCTGGTGCAGGCTGCTGGCCAAGGGCAATGTGTTTGCCATTCCTTCTGCCAGCACAGCAAGCACCGACAGCATCCTGCAAAGCCTTTATTCACTGCCCAACAGTCTTCAGTCAACTGTAGACCTGGATTACTTCAAAGTCATTGGACTGGAGCCGTCTTGTGGCACAGCTTGTGCCATCGACTTCTCCATAACCAATCTCATGCTTGAGGTAAAACCCGAGTTGCGGCACAACCAAGGGTTCAGTGTAGCATGCCTGTCTTGTTGCCATGACTGTATGGTGCTGTTCATCAGCAGCCAAAAATGCATTGACAGAAGATTGTAAACTGCAGCAGGGGCTTAGCCTGCATAATGGCTAAGCCTTTGAGATCCAATGTTGTAGCTGTTGACATGTGCAGAAATGCTGTGGGTTTTCAGTTGATAGTAGATGCAGCCTGGTCTTGCCTACCAGAACAAGCAGTCCACGCTGTCTGCTGTGAATGGCAGGAGAACTAACATGTTGGCATCAGACTTGCGCATACGCTCTGGCATGCATGCCCTGCTTTGAGATTGTGGGCAACACTCAAACAGCAAGTTGTGAAAGCAATGTGTCCACACTGTACAGTAAATCAGACTGATACTGTCAGGTCTGTCTGTTACATCACTGCCGTTATAAACATCAGGACTGTTATGAAGGTTTTTTCTGTATTTTGCAGGGTGACTGCAGTTCCCCTTTACCAGTCGGTCTGCCGGGGTACATAGCTTCAGAACATGCCCAACTCAAGTCCTCTTCTCAGACTCCTGCTCACACTCGCACACCAGTTGAGCTGCACATACCAACGCTCAGTCATCCCCAGTCCCCGTCCCAGGGACTACCAGGCAGTGCAGAGGGGCCGGCTGGGATTGCAGGGCAGCAGCGAGATGCAGCGCAAGCGAGCAGGGGTAGGCAGGTAGGGGTACATGCCAATGCAGCCTGGGATCCCAACCCTGAGCTGGCAGGATGTGGCCCCCTGCTCCCCTCCTGGCGCCAGCTGGCAGATCTCTTCATGCCTCTTCTTCACAGGGTAAGCAGCTAGTGGTCTTTATTATGGCTGCTCTAGACACACTGTCCTTGGCCCAGGCTTTGCCACGTTGCAGATGCTCCTGTTCCTGTACTGTGCAGCATGGTGCACAAGCATGGACATCAGGCAGTGCCTGCTGCCATGGCTTACAATCCATGGGTTGCAGACAGTAAATTAGCAGTAAATGCAGTAAGACATTGACTCAGTAATGATTGCTGGAAGGTAATGTGCACAGCCCTAGTTGCATTCATGGCAGCAAATGGCGCTGCAAAAGGCTGTGACTTGAGCATTTCACAAGGCGGCATGCTCATGGCAGATGTACTGCGACAAGCACCCCCCATAGCTGCTGGTGCTTTCACTGCACTTGTTTCTCACGTACACTGCTCATGACTGCTCAGCACTGGAGACCAATCAACAGTGCCGATTGTGGACCCTTGTGGCAGCGGTACTGCATTCGATGCAGTTGCGGCACTTGCAGCTTGATACCTGTGAAACTGAACTTCACAAGTCATTATTGCTGTCATTGCAAGTAGCAAGCAGCAAGTTGCAGGCTCTTGCAGCGTGGCAGCGGCAGCAGCAAAGCACAGCAGTCATGGCTGCCACAGTGGTTTTGGCGCTGTCTGAAGCCTCATCTGATCAGCCTTGCTGTTGGCTGCAGGACTCATCAGCACTGGCACTGCAAGTAGCAGTGCTCTTGCTGGGTCCCCGGGGCAGTGGCCGCAGCACAGCTGTCAGGGCTGCTGCAGCTGCCTTAGGCATCCATTTTGTGCCCTTCACCTGCCATGACCTGAAGGGCCAAACAGACGCAGAGACAGCTACAGCCCTGAAAGCATCCCTGGAGGCTGCACAGGGGTATGCGCCTGTGGTACTGATGCTGCGCCACTTTGAGGTGTTGGCAGAATCACCCAATGGTGCCACTCCAGGTCGGAAAAGAGACAATACATACTACAAACATACAATCATGTTTTGTATGAAGTGTTGCTGTTGTTCTGTGGGTGGCATGTTGAAGCTGGCAGGATGTACCACGGCAGCTAGTCACCACAATTGATACAGAAAGCGAACACGGCGTAAATGCTGAAGAATCGCTGTCGTCCAGCAGCTCATTGTGCTGATGCCAGGACCAATCATGATCTGTTTTGTCAGTCCTGTTGCCATAAGACTTGAAGACCTCACATCACTTTTCACATGTGCTTGCAGCTGAGAGGGCTGCAACCAACTCCAGGCTTGCCAGCACCCTGCGGGACTGCATCACACAAGGCTCCAACAAACACACTGGGGGGCAGCCACCTAATTCACACCAAAGCAGAGGAGACCATGGCACTGCCTTGCAGTCTCTAGATGCAGCACAGCAGCCAGTCATCATTGTTGCGTGTGTGGAGTCAGCTGAGGATGTGGCTCCAGGCTTGAGGCGGTGTTTCACTCATGAGCTGCAGCTGGAAGCTCCAGATGCGCCTGCCAGGAAGCGCCTCTTGCAGGTCTGCTTTGCCTTGGGTTGTGCCCTTGTCTGAGCAAATGCCAGCCGAATTCAGAGCGATGTTTGGTGTTGCTGCATGCGTACGCAAGACTTGCATGCACTTAGTGATGGCTGCGCCAGATGTTGTCGAGTCATGCCCATCAGCCCGACAGGACTTGTTGGCTTACTATCAGGGCCTGCCAAGGTTTGTATCCTACACAATACAGGTGGTTTTGGAGGTGGTCTTTGTGCAGCATACTCAACTAAGCTGTCAGTGGTAACTTTTCATTTTGCAGACATCTGATGCTGATTGCCCAATTCGGCAACGGCATGCACTCGAGGTTTACTTTGTGTTGACTCATCCTGTGGCATGTCAGCTGTGAAGAGTGACATGGCTGCACCTATGAGATGGAATGCTAACTACTGCTCTGTGTTGCCTTCCGGTACAGCCGTCTCACCTGATTGCCGTGTGCATCACTGTTGAATCCCATGAGTGGTTACACTGCCACGACACTTGCAGTCGCCAGCAGCGCCTTTGGGTGCAGGGTTTGGTAGGGACACAGATCTGTCAGCAGCTAGGGCAAGAAGCTATTGACAGTGCAGTCACTCAGACAGCGGGCCTGCTCCCCAGAGACCTTCAGGCCTTAGCAGCAGATGCAGCTGCTGCAGCAGCTGCCAGGGGCCTCAACACATCTCACATGCTTCCCCGTGTGAGAGCCCCGCAAGCGCCAAATGTCAACAAGCTACTACAGGAAGAGCCTCAGTCCCAGGCAGGGCCTGTGAGCATTTGGGGAAGGCAGGACAGTACGCAATCCGAGGGGCCCAAAAGGCAACTGGAAGCAGCTGAAGGGCAACAAGGGGATCCTGATGGGCAGCAAGCAGGACTTGATGGGCAGGGTGACAGCAAGGAAATCGTGCAGGTGTCTGGAGCTGATGTACAAGCCTCTCTTGATAGAGTGCGCTTGCGCACTGCCACTGTCATTGGTGCCCCAAAGGTCAGCCTTGATGAACCCACCACTGCATATCTGCTTTGCTCAGCTCCTCTGTCTAGCTGTTTCGCACAAGATCATGCTGTTCTTCTGCCTGATTGTGCTGACATGTTGTCACCTGACTGAATGTCAAGCATGCTGAGTTGTGGCCCAAATGGGCACAGATCAAAGCAGAAGCAGAAAGCTGCTGCAGCAGAACTAGGCTGTCAATCTCAGACCCGCTTGGCTACAGCTGGCTATGTCTACACACACACGGACGGCCCTGCAGCCCTGCTTCAACTCAATCAAGAATGATGATGATCAGCAGGCACCATGGCGTCTGCTGACCATTGTTGTATGTATGACGCTGCTTTGACTGCTTGCACGGTGGTTTGAAGGTGCCTGATGTGCGCTGGGATGATGTGGGGGGACTAGAGAATGTGAAGCGTGCCATTCTAGATACAGTGGAGCTGCCACTAAAGCACCCCTCACTGTTTGCTGCTGGCCTGCGCCAGAGGTCAGGAGTCCTTCTATATGGCCCCCCTGGTAAGCTTGCTCAAAGCTGAAGATGGCAGGCAGTAGTGCTTGAGGGCATGTACTGCATAGCCATGCTGTTGCATGATGCAAGTGCACGCACAGAAAGTGACACAGACTGTGGCACATGAAGTGGTACAGAAAGTGACACAGAAGGTGTCATGAGCCCAGGAAAGATGCTTGCGACTTCTGCAGCATGTTGGGGCAACTCATATGCATCATCTCTTGCTATAATGAAGCTGCAGCAGCGTTTTGCTGGAGCGTCTTGATGTGATTGTGGCAAAGTTGCCATTGCAGACACAGCAAGTGACAGCGCTCTGCCTGTTGAGTACAGGTACTGGCAAAACGCTCATGGCCAAAGCAGTTGCCACAGAGTGCAGCATCAACTTCTTGAGTGTGAAGGGCCCTGAGCTAATCAACATGTACATTGGAGAGTCTGAAAGACAGGTAGTAAAGGCACCCACACTCTATCGTTCCATTCATCCAAAGGTCTGCTATTACGTTGCTGCGTGTATGCATTCAGGCTTTCAGGCGAGCCCACATCTTGACTAGCAGTCAGCCTAGTCATGATCTTGCCCATGTTGACTTGCGTGGTCTGCAACTGGGTGCGGCCAATCTGTGCAAGGGTGTGACCATGTTTGCAGGTGCGTGAGATCTTTGCTAGAGCCCGGCGTGCAAAGCCATGTGTGCTGTTTTTTGATGAGCTGGACTCCCTGGCACCTGCCAGGGGGGCTGGGGCTGACTCAGGGGGGGTCATGGACCGTGTGGTCTCTCAGCTGCTAGCTGAAGTTGATGGTGTGCAAGCTGGTGCCTCAGGCGCAGATCTGTTTGTCATTGGCGCCACCAACAGGTCAGCTGTCCATGAACTGTACAGCGGCTCAACTGAATAGCACATGGCAGCAGCATTGCACTCAAATACTTGTTTCAGAGTGCATGTGAATCAGCCAAGATACAAGCAGCAACGCTCTATTTCAACATTGCTGTCAAGGACATACAGCATGTGCTTTGTTCGCCTTGGGGTAGAAAATCATATCATGAGTGATTTGCAGTCTGTATCCTCTCACTTTAACACAGTCTAAGGCGATTTGATGATTTAAGTGAACTGCTGCTGTCCGACCATATCAATGGATGTGCACAGGCCAGACTTGATTGACCCTGCATTGCTGCGGCCGGGTCGTCTTGATGTGCTCCTATATGTGGGAGTGGCAGAGGACTCACATTCCAAGCTCAAGGTTCTGCAAGCCCTCACACGCAAGTTCATGTTAACGGATGACATTGACTTGCCCATCATAGCAGAGAAATGCCCTCCCACATTCACTGGAGCTGATATGTATGCTCTGTCCTCAGACGCATGGATGACAGCTCTCAAGCGTACTGTTGCTCAGGTGAGCAAGGATACCGTCTGGGAGTGCAATCAACAGCAGCAGCAGAATTGTTACACTTCACAGCTGACCTGATGTACTCTTGTGCTGCCTTGATTGTTCACACATGGCAATTGTGTATGCAGCCTCACTCTGTATACATTTCAGATGCAGGGCCAAGCTGTGACATGTGTTGAGTCACCTTGGCATTTTTGTGTGTTCTGACAAGTTTCCACAACTGATACTTGCATACACAGAAACATCCACCAAAGTGTTGGATTAACAATTGTGATGTACACATGTGTGCAGGCCCCAGACGCAGAAACTGTAACAGTCATACAGGAGGACTTTTGGGATGCGCTCAGCGTGTTACAGCCATCCCTTAGTAATGCTGAGCTGCAAAGGTACCAGAAGCTCAGGGATCATTACGAATCCCGGGGCCGATAATGAAGGGGGATGCAAGCGCAAGCAAATCTTTGCCTGTTCAGAAGCAGCATTCAGCAATGATATGATTCAGCTGCGCAGCCTGACAGTCAGTGCACACGCTTTTGTGCTGACAGTAGTACAGCAAGGCTTCTTCTCTTGTGCCAAACAACAGGTTCACTTGGAGCATCCTGCAGCAAGACTTGTGGGTCTTCAAGCACTCTTCTGACCATGGAGCCAAATGAACGAGGCAGCATCGGCATGACGGACTGTGAAAGCATTGAAGTGCATGCACACAATCACTTGCATTGGCAATATAAAGCTCATGGAAATGTAAAAGCAGTAAATTAAAGGGCATCTGAAAGAGAATAAAATGCAAAGGGAATATGCCACCTTAGAGTAGCGATCAGGCGGTCAACTCCAAGACTTGTGATCGCATCGTCAAAAACGTGACAGTTTGCGACCACTTTGATCTTCTACCGCAATGGGTGCGGGAGGTGACGCACGGCCTTACGGCCAAACTAAGCTTGTCAAGCGCATTAGATCGTCAGATAAGCTGCGCAAGTTTGGGGGTGTCAAAGACGACTTGATCGTGCTTAAGTCTATATGGCTCAACAAAGCAAGCGGACAAGATCATGCAGCTCGACTGGAGTCTTTCTATGGGCCGCAAGCGCATGCCTGTAAGGTTCCAGGCGTTTTCCGCTTGCACACCCGGTGACCATTTGATGGCTAGGTCAACACGTGATCAGCTTGCTCTGCAGACGATAGATTCAGAAGCAGCTTTCTTTGGGGCCGCAAACCGCTTCTTGCAGCATGCGCTGCGCGGCTTCAGCATCACGGCAACGACTTGATCTGGGTGGACCTGGGGGGCGGCACTGGGGTAAGCATGCCTGATCTGCAGAGGTCGCCAGCGGCAACGGCGCTGATTGCCCCATGGGTGTCATTGCTAATAGAGAATCAATGTCTTGGTGCTTCAGGAAAACATAGATTTGATGGCAGAGTACATGCCATTGAAAAGATTTAAGGCTGTGTATGTGGTAGACCTATGTCACTCCCTATGTGAGCAGGCAAAGCAGAAGGTGAAACAGAAGGGTTGGAAGAATGTGCATATCGTAGAGGGCGACGCCTGCACATTCCAACCGCCTGAGGGCATTGCAACCCTTGTCACCTTCTCCTACTCTTTGTCAAGTAGGTTGATTCCTCTGTGTCAATGCTTTCTCAGCCTGGGACAGACTTTGGCTTATCACTTGATGAAAGCTGGTGAAACCACTGTGTGCCAGTCTTGAGTGCACAGCTCATTCAACCATTGAATTGTAACTTTCTGCAGTGATTCCACCCTTCCATTCTGCCATAGACAGAGCCATCTCATACTTGGATCCCAATGACGGTTTCCTGGGAGTGTGTGATTTCTATGCATCTGGCCGATATGACTTGCCATGCAGACAGCTTGGCTTCCTCAGGCGCTTCTTCTGGAGGTCAGCCATACTCAACATGCTTCTTGGTTCCACTTTGCTCTTGTACTCCTGCTTTTGCTGCTGTCCGCCTGACTTTGACCTGTCATCTTTGGTACATGGTTTCAAAGCAATCTGAAGCAACAGCAACGGCATGCAGGGCAACATTTGACACAGACAACATTGACATTGGACCTGAGAGGCGAGCATACCTGGATCACAGACTGTCCAGAGCATGGGAAGTCAACTCTCAGGTATGCATGTGCTATTTGGGGACACCCATTCCTCTTGCTAGTGTGCCCTGTACATCACAAATGTGCATGACCTGGCTGTATGGTTACACTCATTTACTGTTACCTGAAGCGACTGCAAGCAAATCTCAGAGTTCTCCAGCCTGTCACACAATCAGTCCTGCAGCATTGTACTATGCTCATCTGCTGATTCTGCTCTTAGTAGCGCTATCACATTTGAATGTGGCTGTGTCAGCAGCTTTGTGTCATGCATCTTGCATATGCTGAGCAAGGTTGGTGGCTGGCGTGGCTGGACCAAGAATCCGTGTGTTCTTTGAAGGGTACCTATGAGGTTAATCAGCTGTGTGTGTATGTGTGGTGCTGCAGGGATCAATACCATATGTGCCTTTCTTGCGGGCGCCCTACTACATATGGATAGGGCAGGTGCCACAACTGGCCAGCATCATGGCTGAGTCCAAGATTGAGGCCCCTTCCGGCTTCCCTGCCACCTTCCTGTACACCATGTCCTGGGAAGACCCACGCCCTGACATGGAGGTCAGCGCCTCAGCCCTCACTCAATCTGTTGCATAGTTCAAGGGAAAGGGGCCCTATCACTTTGCCATACAACCTCTGCGTGCAGCATTGCCATATTCACATGGCACTACATGCACATGACTGATATGTCTGTTGTGCTTGGTGCTTTGGCAGCAGCCATCATTGTAACGGCACTCCTTTCATGTTTTACATTCCTTGGCCAATGCCTCTCTCTTGTTACAAGAGCTGTGTTGCAGTCTGTTGGAAGCCAGCCTTGTAAGCCTACCAAAGCCATGGTGATCACAACGCAGGTTTTGAAGATCAACAAAAGGGATGAGGTCTTGACGCTGTCCAGCGGCGGCTGCAACTCCCTCAATCTGCTGCTGCATGGGGCCGGCCATGTTGTATCGGTGGACTGCAACCCAGCTCAGAGCGCTCTGCTAGAGCTCAAGGCTACTGCAATCAGGTCAGTACCTCGTGTTGCTTCTGTCCAAACAACCAATTCCAGTGTGGTGCCCCGTATCAGCCCTGTTGTGCTGTTTGGTCTAGCCGATTGACATGCAATTATTGTGTTACATCGGCCTGAGGCTCCCTCATGTCTTCTCAACCTGTTCAAGCACTTCAAAGGCATATCAGCCAAGTGCTGCTGCGTCTCACAATAGCCAAATGTTTTCCTGCCTTGATGTATTGGATTGGGAGAGCAGTTGCATCTGGCCAACCTTTGCTCGAAGCCTTTTGCCTCTGGCTACCTCACAGCACAAGGTAGCATTGGATGTGAGCCAACATGCCTTCAGCACATCAGTTGGTAAGGCCAAGGCTGTGACGTCCAACCACGCTCTTCTGCATCACTCAAAGGCGCGTGAGGTGCACAGGGAGAGTATGAGGATGTGTGGGCCATGTTTGGTGAGGGCCGACATCCTCACATTGAGCGCCTGTATGACACCAAGCTGGCACCTTTCCTGAGCCAGAGTGCCAATCACTTCTGGCAGAACAGACTTTGGTACTTCAAACAGGGCTTGTACTACCAGGGAGGCATGGTAAGTGCTCTGGCGCTGCTCCAGCTTTGGTCGCTGTTCATGTGTTTCCTGGTATCTGAACCTAACGTGCCTTCTTGAGGTCTTTGTTTGCTCTGTGCTGATGGCTTGCAGTATCCAATGCATGCGAGCTGTTGGCCCATTGGAGCTGTATTAACTGCAAACCAAGTCACTAGCTTTGCTATCAGGGGGGGCTAGCCCCTGACAAAATCTGCAAATGCAGTAAGCTCACAGTGCATATCATCATTGTGATTGCCACGGCGCACCTTTGGAAAAACATTTGCCAATATTAAGCAACTGTTCCCTCCTCTGTGCCTTGGTACCAGACATGGAACAAGGTCAGCATAGCAAGTCTGACAGCAGCCACTTGCAGCCTGTACCTGTACACACTGCATATTGAGTCAGGTGTGGGTGGTGCAGGGGGGTGTCATCTGGATGCTGCAGACCATTGCCACCTTTCTGGGCATGGGCCACAGCTTGAAGCGGTTAGCGTATGCCCAGACGCTAGAGGAGCAGCAGGCAGTCTGGAATGGCATTTGGTTCGTCCACTTTTGCAAGCAGGGCAATGCCTGGCTGGTGGACGTCTTTGTCCGCATCCTGGCTGTCATCTTCCTCAACCGCTTTGTCCTCTGGTGAGTCCATTCTGCCTTGACATTATTAGGAACCTGGTGCTGCCTGGGTGCGACGTGCAAGTTACAGTACAGATTTGAGCCAGCTGCTGCGAGAGATTCAATCATAACACCATGAGACCTTGAAAGCTTCTTCAAAGGCGCTGTTGACCAAATGTATGGACAATTGCTGCAAGTCTATCAGCAGCATGTGGCTTTGTTGTGTGGGCCCATGTATGTGTGATGCGCGTTGCGTATTGGTATACATGTATTGCTTGCTGGGCAGCTGTACAAGCACAGTGCTGACGCACACCCACCAAGCATGCTGATGGCATGTCGTGTCATGCAGGTTTGGGGGTGGTGTGCCATGCAAGCAGTACAAGCTGATCCACAAGGATGGCCTGCGCATCAGCCAATACATTGCGCGCACGCTGGATGGTGCAGCCATGCACAGTCACATGCGCAAGGACAACTACTTCTACTTCAACTGCTGCACTGGGCGCTTTGCTCGTGAGAGCTGCCCCAGCTACTTGAAGCCGGACAGCTTTGACCAGCTGAAGGCCGGTGACATTGACAAGCTGGAGATCATGAATGGGGTCTTCATGCAGGCACTCATGTCCAGGAAGTACACCAAGGTGACATGCTGATATGTCACTTTGTGAACATAGCATCGCATACGGTGCTCTGCCTATGCTCTTTTCCCCTGGTATCATGAACACTCTTTGCCCCCATAGCCTGGCAAGCTAGATCTGGGACATCCCTTCCTGAATGAGTCTGAGTCACATCTTGCTTTCAAGCAACATGAGAGCCAACAAGACTACTCAGTTTGAGATCCTGTGCATGCAATTGCAAAAAGCAACTGTGCATTGACCAGAAGCCTGGCTTGCACTGCCCCTGAGCATGCTGGGTGCTGAGACGCTTCAAATTATTTGCTGACAAGCCAGTCTATGGCTGTTGTAGGTCATCCTGATGGACCATGTTGACTGGCTAGATGAGGCAGCAGCAACCCTGCTGGCAGCAAGGCTGGCCGAGCAGGTACTTGTTCCTGCTGTATCAAGCCATGCATACATGTGCCCTGTGTTGTCAATTGACCTTTTAGTCTTGTGTTCATCAATGCACATGCTCAGCTGCAAGCTTGGCTTGTGTTTTGAGCCTCGAACTCCAACTTTCATGTGGCATATAGCTTTCTCAAGGCATGATCACCATGCATACCATTGGTAACAACATATTGCCTGTCAACCCCATGAGGTCACATTTTGCATATCTGGCTCATCTGCTATTGAAGAAACAAAAGCAAGAACCAGATGTGCAGCATATGGCCTCTAAGGTGGTACACTCATGATGACCTTTACTGTATAGAGAGATTGCGGCACACTGCACTCTAGACAGTGTCTTGATGCTGATGTGCTGTATTGTAGGTGCTGCCTGGTGGTCTTGTAATCTGGAGGTCTGCTGCCATTGTACCACCATATGCCAAGCTCATTGAGAATGCTGGCTTCAACATCAAGTGCTTGCAGCAAGCCCAGGATGGTTACATGGACCGTGTCAACATGTACTGCAGTTTCTGGGTTGCTGAGAGGAGGTGAACAGACGAGAGTAGTGCATAGGTCTAGAATTGACAGAACTACAGCGTGTGTTTGGTGACAAAATTTAGTCTTGTTATGAGTCAAACTGGTTACTATGTCCGTTGATATTGAGCAGGTCAAGCTTTGGATGTGCAATGCAAGTGCAGCTGATAGGATGTCTGCACGGCATACGGTTGCCTTCCGTTTATTGAAGGTGCCGACATTAATCATGGCAAGCTGATAATATTAACACTAATGTGTCAGATTTTTCGGTAATTGGTTTTACTGTGACAGTATTTCAAGGCTGCCTGCTAGCTGAATAGGACGGTTAGACAGCATGCATGTAACAAAACCAACTCTAGTTACACATAGCGTTACTCAAAACACAATATCAGTGTTCGTTTGTGCATGCACACGTGTGCATGTAATCCTCTTCTCAAGAAAGATTCAGGACGCATTCATTTGGAGTCGAGGTTCTTCTTGCGTTTGAAGTCAGTCAGGCTTGCAGCTCTGTGCCAATGCGATTTTGCTCTACAGCTTGACATAAGCTGCGGAGCCTTTGCTGTTCATCTTTGCTCAAGTTCAATGTGGCACATGTGTCATGCTGCTCTTCGAGCTGTCTAGCGAAGGAAGTTGCGCGGTTGATAACCTCATCTGGCAAGCCAGCAAGACGTGCCACATTGACTCCATAGGATTTCGGGCAAGCGCCGTTTGTCAAGTTATACATAAAAGTCACCTGCAACAGGATCTCCATGAGGCATCATTCAGTGACTGCAATGACATGCTGGATTTCACAGGCCGATCAACCCTGCAATTATTGGTTTGCAATGACATACTCCATACTATGCTGGTTGGTGCTGATATGAAGACTTGTTTCAGCCATGTGCATACCTTGTGTCTCCTTTCTTTTCACATTGTCGATTCAGCTATAGGCTTCTGGTGTACATAGAAAGCCAGCAATGAATCCACGGATAAAATGACACAAGACACTATAATGAGTATACTTGAGAGAGCAATCATCAAGCTTGCAGCAACAGCAAAATGACGTGCAGGAACAAAATTTGAACTTCACAATTCAGTGACGATGATCCTACACGACAGCAGGTGACATCTAACATGACAAGTGGTACCTGTTCTGGCCCTCCATGTGTGCCTGGCTCTACACTGCAGCCCATGTGGCAGATGGCAACCTTGGGATCCTGCTCATGAGCATCTGCCAGTCTATGGTAATGTGTCGCAAACAAGCCTCTGCAATGCATAGCACATGTTGGGACATCCTTGTCTTGCTGCAGCTGGCAGAACACCTCCCACTGGCAGCAACACCGGAACACGACGGCATGATTACACAAGCACTGAGACTCATCACATGAACATCAGCAGTATCGCGCTCAGCAGAAGCAACAGCAGCAGCCAGCAAAATTTGCAGCCGTACAATGGGCTCAGGTGAACACCTGCAACAAGTCTTTGCAGAGAGGTGCTCCAGCACAGCGGCTGCAATTGCAGCTCCATCTGATGTCGCAGTGCCTCGCCCCAGCTCATCCAGAGCCACTAGACTGGCAGGCGTGGCCCTGTTGAGGGCGGCTGCAGTCTCTGCCAGCTCCACAAAGAAAGTAGACTGGCCAGACATGACGTCGTCCTTGGCCCCCATGCGCACAAAGATTGCATCTACAGGGGTGAGGGTGAGGGAGTGGGCAGGCACCCATGCCCCAACTTGGGCCATGAGGGCTGCCAGGCACACCTGCACAACATGCGCTCACTTTGTGACATCGCATCAGCCATGTGCTGCAAGAAGTGCAGAGCATCAACAGTAGGCTGTAGCTGCAGAGCTGCATCTGCCAAACTGCAAATGCAGTGCAGTGTCCGTCTTACCTGTCATTCTAGCTGGCAGTCAGGTACATCTGCAGGCTTGCAAAGTGGACCACCGCATTTGCAAATCACGTGCACACTTGCCCCATGCTTAGGCTCTGACAAATGACAGCGTGCAGACGCAACCACAGGATATCACAAGCACAGGGCAGACAATATTGGCTTTGTGAGAAGGCAAACCTGCCGCAGAAGGGTGCTTTTGCCACCCATGTTGGGCCCAGTCAGCACAATGAAGCCAGGGGCCTGACCCCCCAGCTGAATGTCATTGGGGACAAAGGACCCCCCACTGGCTATCCCCATCCCAGCTGCTGGGTGTCGCAACGCCTTTGCTTCAAAGACCTGCCATCAGCACACAGCAAGAATCCCTCACTTCGCATCACCACCTTTGACCTGCTGTCACCTTTGGCCTTCCTGGGTCCTGTTGTTGCTGCATGACCCACAGTCTTCCTTGGCGCATTTGGGAGCAACCATTGACCCTTGCAAGCATGTCTGAACGGGTGTGCATGTCATGAAGTGGTGTAGCTAGACTAACGCAGGCATGACTGGTGCAGTAGTGTAGGCGCCATGGCACTGCTTGCGACAACTGGCCACGAACATTGTATTTGATGAAGCAGTAATGTGAGACAATCCTGCATGAGGCAGTCTTGAGAGTGGATGCTGCAGAATCACGTCGAGAGCGTGGACAGATGTTCTTCGGAATGACAGTACACATGGTCTGAATGCTCACATACTACATGAGACTCAATGAGTGCAGAAAAACATATAACCATGAATAGCTTTGGCTTCTTCAACTGGCATGCTTACATGAGCAGGCTGACTAGCGCTGAGGGTTTGGGGGTCCAGAAAGGTGGGTCTGCACATGGGGGCCCCATCCCCTCCAAACTGGGCAGCATAGCCTAGAGCCATCAGGGCGTCCAGCTCAGACATTCCTTTAACTGCCTTCTGCCATAGCCCTGCCTGGCTGGCAAAGCGAGCCAACAACCCCTGCGTTGAAACAAACATGAGTACACACTGAACAAGGGTGAGTGTCTGAGGGGTTGAAAGAGGGATTGGTGTCCAAACCCACATGCACAGGGGTTGAAGGAAAAAAATGATGACCACCCTGGCTGCATCTTCTCAACAAGCATGTGCATTGCATGGATGCATAGCACCTTCGCACAGAAGGCATGCAGCTCACATCACAGTTTGCTACTGATGATCTTGGTGCCTGGTGTACACTAGCCATGGACTGGGATCCATATAACAAAATGGATTACAAAGCTTTCCATTGTCGCCATCTACTTGTGCAGCAGTGCTTGTGCTTTGCATGCGCTGATTCTCAGAGGCCGGTCTGAATACGACACATCACAGCAGAATATAAGAATATACAAACTGGCCAAATCCTATAGGTTCCTTTGCCTCAGGCATGGTATTCCAACAGGCAGCACAGGCAGGGAGTGACCTGCAGGATGCCTGTCAAGGCAAGCTCTCGGGTCTCTAGGGCATCAGCATGCTGCTTCACCAGCAAACGGAGGCTGGGGTTCATGTACCGTACAAAACCCTTCCGCTGACCCATCAGCTCAAAATCCTGCGGGACTGCCTTCTGCAGAGCCTGCACGCTCATCACATGCAACTCACGCAACAGTCATACACTGTGTGTACTGTTCTGAAGGGTCGGATCTGATGCAAACACTTAATGTGTCTGTTGGTCCAGCGCTGTGCACCAAGCAGATCATTCTGGAGAGTGGGTAAAGCGTCAGCAAATGCAACAAGGTTCACCTGGGGGATCTCCAAGAGGTTGACATCCTTGTTGACGGTTACATAGCACAGGTCCTTGCCAGCACCCAGCTGCTCTCGAATCTGGTCCAGGTACTCTGCTAGGTCTGCCTCCTTGTCCTTGACTCTGCCTTCAGCATCGTCATACTCCTTGTCCACTCCCTGCATTGTGCATCTGACACCTGTCACCAATAAGTGGTTGTCGATTCGTGCAAGAACTCAGCAGGCCCACAAATGTGTTCTTCTGCCAATTTTGGAAGCAAGTGAACATCACTTGCTGACTCTGCTGCGCCCTGTGGCCAAGGCCTGCATGACCATGTCAGCTCCCAGAATTGCCAATCCTGGTACCTGCATCACGCATCACATTAAGTAGCCAAGTCACACCTACCTTACACACGATTGCATCACTACCTCTGCCACCCTGAAGCAGGCCCAAAACTTACTGGCAAGCCAGCCACTGCGGTGGGCTGCCCTGCTTGCTTGCTTTGCAACAGTGTCATGCTTGCCAAAGACGGTGCACTGTGCATCACAGCATGCTGGCAGTACCACGTCCTAATGTGTGATGGAAGATTTTGCTATCTTTCAAAAATCAGCTGAACAGGCATAAAACCGGTTCTGCTTTTGCACCTGACGTAGAGTTCAGGATGAAGTGTGACTAGCATGCATGGTCATTAGGGGAAACAGACACTGGCTGCAAGGTGACATGCACACCGGTCTTGGGGTTGCTCTCCCACTAGCAGCCGCCTCATGCCAGTCAGTGGCCCCTTCAAGGGCATCCAGAGGGCCACCCAGCTCAGGAAAGCCCTTGCCAGGTGTCAACAGCTGCTGCAGCAGGCCGCTTGCCAAAGTAGGCAACACTGCCTGGAAACCCTTGAAGGCTTGGTTCAGGGTCTGCAGGCCTCTGAGTCCAGCTATCATGGCCGCCACTCGTCTTTTGGCGTTGTCTTCGTACAGGACTACCTTCATTGCGTCCCGACCCATGCCCCCACCCAGGCCAGCTGCATTGAGTCTAGCAAGGCTGCGCTCCAGGTCACCCACACCTGCATAAGATGTTGAGTCCCTCATGCGTCTGGTGCGTAGTGCTGGACCTGTGTACACTGTTGCATGGTGTCTTCTGAAACCAAGCATGTAAGTGGACCTGGCAGGATTGCCGAGACAAGGTTGCAGCCAATGCTACCAGGCTGCTGTACATGTCTATCAATTGGCTTCAGAATCCAACTGTGCTCAAGATGCTTTGCAAGAGTGTGTATAGACAAGAGCGTGTGTAGTGAACCTCATGGAGCTGACCCAGGCTGACCTGAGAAGGCTTTCCTGGCAGCACCAACGGCCTCAGCACATTCAGGGCTGATCAGATCCTGAACAGCATCCTGGCGGGCAGCAATGTCAGCGATGTGCAACAGCGGGCGGCACAGCCATTGGCTGAGCAGGCGCTTGCCAGCAGGGGTGGTGCAATTGTCCAGGGCTCCCATCAGGCTACCTGTCCTGCCCCCCTGGCTGCTCTCTAGTACCTGCATCATCCACAAAGCCACTTTGATGCTTCACACAGTGCAATGGCATTTGTTACATGCAAAGATTGCGTCAGGCAGTGCATACTGTGCTTGGGATTTGACTTTTCAGGATTGGTGTTAATGCAAGCAAATGAGCATAGCTGGTGAGGGTGTCGACAGAGCATAGCATAGCCACCTGGCACCTGGACTGTGCATTAGCGGATCACACAGAGACGCAGATTATATGCATAGCACACTGCAAGATCAGCAGTGGGTTTGGTCAAAATACGACCATGCTACATGTGTGTTGGCATATGTCGTACCTCCAAGTTTTGCAGAGCAGCTCCATCCAATGCCATGAAACTTGGACCAGTGTTGGAAGCCACAGGAGCATCTTGCGATACACCTTCACACCCTGGCAGCAACTCCAGCTGCCCAACGGGCAAAATGGACCTGCACACATGCTGTCAGATGAGCTTGAAGCTTGAGATTTCTTTCACTGCTGGGCGACGCTTTGGTGCTACTCTGCTGTAACTGGTGCATCAACTCAAGCTTTTGGTGATCTGAAGTGCAAAGCATTGTTACATTGCCAACAGGGACCAGATGCACTCACTTGTCTAGTAGAATAGTGCGCAGGTGGCTGATGCATCCTCCCAGGGCGCTTACAGCAGCTTCACAGCAAGCACCACCGTCCACCAATGCCTGCACAAAGATGACTTCTCTGGCACTCAAGCACTTGTACAAGTTCACTGTATTGCGCTAGCCAGCTGATGTAACAGCGCCAACTCCACATCACTCAATGGCGCTGTGTTCAGCAGATTTCCACATTTTGACACATGAAAACAGCACGCTTCAGCAATGCAAGGCTGTCTCATGTTTGGCTTGCAGCCACCATCTTAAAACCATGCAGATGCAAGCCTATGATATGCATGCAGACAATGGATGTGACTGCATGTCAGTGTGTATATAGCTTGCTTAAAACGCATTTGATGTCTGGGCAAGCCATAGTGCCCACCATTAGTCTCACCATGCATCCACTGCAGAAGCTAGAGTGAAAGAAGAGCAATAACATCACCTGCAGTGCTGGTGGCAAGGCTCCTTGTTGTCCTTGTGAAGCTTTGAAGTAGCCGGCCTGTTCAATCTCTTGCAGAGTGCTTGCAGCATCCCAGAAGCTGTCCCCAGGCGCCAGCTGATGCTGCCTGGGATTGCGCAAGGATGCCCTCAGAACCTTGGAGGTGGTGCTGCTGAGTTTGCCTTTCGGCAGAATGATCTCTTGAGGCATGAGGGCCGTGATATGACCCCGCAGCCCTGTGCGCATTTCATCATCATCCCTGCATGCATGTGCTCATCTCGGACAGGCTTAATGATTCTGAGCATACAGCTGATGCTGCCATGTTGTGTGTAATTGCAGATTACCAGTGAGAAGCAGCATGGGCAGAAGGTCTTGGGTGCCCAGAGAAGCTGTAAGCCTCACAGACACAGAAGGATGCAAACCTGTTGGGGCCTTTGCAGGCATATGCTGAGAAGACACCATCCACCTTCCACAAAGCAGTGAGGTGCAGTGAAAACAGCGGCAGCTCCGGGCTGCTGCCTTAGGAGGCTCCTGTCATGATCACTGAAAAGCGTAAACTTTTCTTCTGTTTTCTTTTCTTTGAACACAGCGGCCAGAACAGTCTGACTGCCGCGCGCCAAAGCACTTATAGTAAACACAAGCCCTTGCAATACGCTTACAGGGTGCCCCCTCAGAACAGAGACTGTCATGGCACTCTTACAGAGATCAGCTCATTTGAGCCTCTACAGGACACGCTTGATCTTCTTGACAGGCACATGCAGAGCTCACCATTGTCCCAGGAGAATCCTGGCGGTGGCCACATCAACAGCACAAATCCCGATACGCACTGACTTGCCATTCAGTCCCTGTTGAGCCCCATCTTCCTCCTGGCCTGGCTCAGCCTTGGCAATCTGCTGTTCAGTGATGGACAGCAAGTAGGCAGCGTCTGGCTGTGCTTGCAGCATCTCTGCATCTGTCAGAGTGGCTTGCGTCAGCACTGCTACCAGCTCCCTGTTCACAACCTTGATCTGCACAGCAGCAAATTTCCCCTTGGCGTGGACAAAGGCTGTTGTCCTGTAGACACAATGCCCTGGCAGTCGCCATGTGTCCTTTGAAACTGACTTGCTAGCCATGCTATGCCATGTGCATGCTCATCACATTGCATGCATGCAATGCATATGAGGCAGCGCTCCCCTTTGTTGATGATTGCAGACTGCTGCAGTGGGCGTTCAACCTCTGCTTTCACGTTCCAGTGGCAGTTGGCAACAACAGAAAGGCGCGCTGTCATTGCAGTTACTCCAGAGCACATTAACGACCTTGGAGCATGGGAAATGCTGCAACAAGGGGGAGGCACCCACCTGATTTTGCTTGTTGGCCTTGCGCTCTTCATTGCGTATGCGAAGCTGATCAGGCGTCTCAGTCTGCTCCACGACCACCACCTTGAGACCAGCGCGTGCCAGCCTCTCAGCATTGTGGTGGTAATTCTTTTCTGGGAAGCCACAGTGAGGTTGTTCACCCTGCAGCATAATGACCCACGAGCGTGAGATGGCACCTGTTAGGTCAGCATGCAATTGTTGCCCTATGATTGCCCTACGCATGGTTGCATTGCACAGCACTGCATGTCCAAATGCACAAAGAGGAGTGCCCGATGTGAAGAGTTGTATCAGACCTCCTGGGGCAGCGCACAGCTTGCAAACATAAAGGTAGGGTGAGAACGAATGCCCAGCGCCCACTTCATGTTGTGTGGAATGCTAATCAATGCGCCACATGTCAAGGCCATGCCTACCTTCATGTAGATCAAGCCCAGGATCTCAACTCCAACATGAGCATCCATCTCAAACATTTCATAGAACTTGCCCATCTTGAAGAGCATGGTTGAATCAAAGTGTCGAGCCTTGAACTCCCACCTGTACACACCAAAGGGCCATTACATTGGAATCTGCTATTTGGCCGGCACTGAGTATGTCTGGCACAGTATGGGCTTTGCCCTCACACACACACACACACACACACACACACACACACACACACACACACACACACGCACATACACGCGCACGCACACACACACTCAGCAGGTTTGATGCAATGTGCAAAACGCCATCAGATCAGCAATTCAAACAACAACTGTAAGCTTCAGCATGACATGCACATGAGTGCAACAGTTTTGATGCTTTGGCGAGAAGGCGTTACCACTGCTGTTGTCCCTCTGAGATCTTGTTGGCCTTGAACCAGTTATCTGGTATGTGGAGGGTGGAGGGGTCATAGTCTGGGTGATCAGGCCTGCGCTTCCTGGCATCCATGACCCTGTCTGGCCGAAGGAAAATGAACTTGTCAGCAGCTCTGGCAGCATACCGCTCGGTGTCGCTGTTCTGAATGGCCTTGCCTGTCCCACCTACATTGCAAACACATTATAACTTGTTCAGCATGTCTGCGTATTTCAGTGTGAGGCTTTGAGTGCATTACGAGGTTTGTGATGCTGAAATTTCCTCTGCCTCTGCCTGAAAAGCACTGTTGCAAGAACTTTTTGTGCATTTGTGATTGCATGTGCGTGCATGTCACGGGGAAAATTCTCCTGCTTTTTGATACTGACGGCATCCACATTGGCTTGGGACTAATGGTTCAGTATCCTCATTGTCTGCCAAATGGAGAGAAACTGCTAAGATAGCATGCAATGAGCGTATGAAAGTGAGTGGTGAGAACAATGCGAGTGCATCAGACCTTGACAGACTCTATATATACCTGCTACTACTTCAACCAAGGGAGTGGAAGAAGACCTCTCAAGCTTGCTGGTCAGCTGACCCTTACTGGCTGGGTCTCGGGCTGCGGATGATGGGTGAGGGGTCTTTGAGGTCTTGCCTGTTGGGGGTTTGCCACCTGTGCCGGGGGTCCTGGATGGAAGTTTGGCTGGCAATGAGGAGCTTTGAGCAGCTTTGGATGCTTGGCCCTTCACAACAAGCAAGCTGATGTGTGTGTCATCAGAAAGTCGGGCAACAATATGGTGAAACAGGCGCTGACCAAGTGTCAAACATCAAGAGGCTAGTTCACTACATCCCATCATACCTTTCACCCTTTCAGCTTGCTGCAGAAGCACTGCTGGATGCTGTTTGACATCCACTTTGCAATATGTGAGTGCTGATCCAACAAACAACTGCCATGCATGCAGACACACCAGGCATGCAGGCATTCAGACAAACAAGCAAAGAGCTTGTCAGTCTTTGCCAGGCTCACTTGAAAGCAAAATAAGTTGCACTCACTGGTGTTGGCTTGGCACGCTTCCTGCTTGATGACTGGCCTTTGCCAGCTTGAGCTGGTGAGTCATCACTGTCATCTGCCATGCTGACATCATCATCGTCAGCATCTGAGCTGGCAGCAGCCTGCTTGCCAGTTTGGCTCCAGTCACTGCCACTGTCAGGGGCTGACTTGTCTCCTCCAGAGTCATCAGATTCAGACATGAGTACCTGTTTCCGCTTGCGTCCCTTTGACTGCTTCCCAGATGCTGTTTCTGCAGCATTCTGTGACTCAACATGCCATATACGTATGCACATTGTCAAGTAAAGAATCTCGACATCAAAGATCAAAAAGGGGGCTCCATCAGGCCCCAGCAGAGTGTGGCATGCAGGCACATAGTATGTGTCACTTACTGGTCTGAGGCGCCAATCTGATCTTGTCTGTGGTCAAATCAACCCACTCCTCATCCCCATCATCATACAGCACCAGGTGCTTGTCATTGCCATCAAATTCTCCCACTTTGCCAGCAAACCTGTGGACAGGCAGCCACATTGCGCTCAAGCTGGTGCGCACTCATGATCATGATGACAGCATAGACCAGCTTGATGATGCCAGACAACAACAGGCATGCTGGCAAAGATGTGTGGGTTGATAGACAGCTGAACTGCAGAAGCATGATCATGCACATGATAGTCTGTACACCACCAACATACCAAGTGCGCAGATTCAAGCTATCTTACCAAGCCTGTTCTCCATCCCAGTATACTTGTACTCGTCTGCCAAGTGCCGACTCTCTTAGAGCACTGCTTTGATGTTTGACTGTGGTGTGTTTGTGGGCCGACTTGTTTGCTGTAGGTGCAGGCAGTGTTCTTTTGTCAGCTGGAACAGCAGTGGTGACCCTAGGCAGGGGCTTGCCTGCTGAGGCTGGCTTGGCTGACAAGGGGGATGGGTCAGTAGCTGGAGTACGAGTTTGCTTTGTTGTGCTGGGCTGGCCTATCTGCTTGTTGGACTGCAGCAAGCATTTGTTCAGGGCTATGCTGCACCGGGGTAGTAGTTTACAGATGTAGTTTACAAGCAGGATGCATGCATTGCTGTAGCGTGTCAACACAAGTCAGGTCAGGTTGAGACAGCTGCACTGTTGGAAACTGCAACAGAAGCAGCAGGTTGGTGGAACTCGAGCACATACATGAGCTGATCCATTTGGTGTCGACGCAGGGAACGCTGCAAAGAATGTAGAGATTGACCGCTGCCCTGGTGTGGACGTCGAGCTTCGCTTGGTGGTCATGTGACCAGACGTCTAAAAAGAAACCGCCCAGCTCGACCTGCCAAGAGGCGCCTTGCCAGATCGTCAAAAGCTTTGATTGCCTATTTCACACCGACTGTGCATCGATCAACAACGCAAGTTTGTCGCGCGGCTTGCAATACGGGGATCAGGTATCGAGCGAGTGTGATCATAGGTTGCGGTGCCGAAACTGGCGACGACTAGTTTCTTGTCATGTGTCTTATGCACAATTGCAGCCCACTCGTCAGCCTTTGCTAGCTGTTGGATCATTGCTGCAGAGAGAAGCGATGTTTGAAAGTGTTTGAACCATTGTGCATGCATGCAAGTCAACCCGGTCAACCTTTCTTCTCTGAATTTCTGGTACAAAGCTTTCGCAAGTACCGGTACAACTACTGCAATACACAATCGGATGCTATCAGAATTGCACATCGGCTTTAAACCCACAAGCCACTTTCTGGCACCTTGCTATGGCGATACATGCACAGGAAACACAAGATGAAGACAGGCGACACCGCAGCATCAGCTGACGCAACCTTGTAATGCGGCGGTAGTGCAAGGCAACTCATTCATGCACGCAAACACTGCCCGTAATCCAAGGGGATCTGGCAACCCTGCAACGTGCTATGGTCCACAAAGGCAACCAAGCAGGTGCTGTTGCTGCTGGTGACCGCCAATTGCAGATGGCTTCTTTTGATCTGCAACAATCGTACCAAGCCCCAACTCTACTTCCAATTACTAGCAGTCAACAAAGCCCAGTGCCAGCCACTTCCTCATTAAGTCCAGACCAGACATATGCCAAGTCTGTGGCTGCTGACATAGTATCACTGACTGCAACTACTGTAAGTGCAGTTTCCACCTGACAGGTCGTACACAGAAAGCTTGTGTGCTTGCAACATGTCAATTTGCATGTTGTTCCTGATAGGTGCTCAGATCACGATATAGCCTCAGTAAAGCAGCTGTGCCTTTTGGTGCTTTGGTTACCCCTCTGCCAAGTATACATAGCCCAAGCCTGCCACCCTTGTTGCAGCGTAGCCCCACAGTCTGTGATGCCTGTGGTGCCTACTTGAATGCGTATTGCAAGGTGAGGGTTAGATGTGGAGTGAATACATCTAGGCCATGCCAGCCATGGCAAAATCTTTCAGCTGCCCAATTGTTCCTGGTGTTTGTGCAGGTGCAAGCTAACAATGTCACATGGCAATGCTGCTTCTGCCATACCAATAACAATCCTGTTGGAGTTACTGACCTCCGGGTATTCGAGCTGTTTCATAATCCATTTGCACTGCACATGAGCATACAATGTTGGTGTTCAGCTAGCACTTTGGTGGACTTCTTGGCATGCGCTTTCAACAGCTTTGGCACAGCACGTGTCAACATGACTGCTGGGCACTTACACTTCTGGTGACGCTGTACGCTCAAAGCATGCGCAGCTTTGTGATCCTGTTCTGTGTGCAGAGCTGTGCTGAGCTGCGTTCCGAAGCAGTTGATTATTTCCAGCAAGACATGACAGGACAGCTTGTCAGCCAGGCTGCAGAGACTCTGGCTCTGGTAGTGGACATCACAGCTGGTGCTCAAGATCTCCAAGCAGCCAAACCTCTACTGATAGAGGTGTGCAACTGGTGTGTTGCCATCATAGTGAAGGATGGAGACCTGCAGCCTGTGCTGTGTGAGCACTGCGATAAGTCAGGAACAGCCTGGAGCATGATTTTGATGAGTTTGCGCTTCATGTCTGCCTTATCAAGAGTCTGGCACGCACAGAGACGCTGCACTCAGCCCTGGGCTTGAACATAGCCCAATTGTCAAGTCATGTTCATGTTTGCTAGCCTTGCCAGGCTGTAGGGTGTCAGCTACATGTGTCCTCAACACAACAGATTAGCGCATTCTCCACATGCAGGTGCTGAGGCAACTTCCAAGACCATGGCGGCTAATGCTACTGACATTCAGCAGTGCTGTGTCAGTTTATCAGCTGGCCAACCGTGGCTTGGTTACTGCTGATGTGGTGTCTGGGGAGTGGCAGGGCTTCAGCTCCAGGCAGAAGCCATCACAGTTTTATTTTGGTAGTCCGGAGCCTTTGCATGTGGCTGCCCTGCAGTCTTGTCAGGATGCTGCTGAACAGGTCATCAGCTCTTGGAGGTCAGTCTTACCCCCAAGCTGCTGAACCCTTTTGCTTCTCTTGGTTGCTCTGTGGTTTGCTCTCAATGCACGAGTTATGAAAAGTAGTTGGCGCCTACCAATTGAACCTGCTTGCATGTGAGCACGTCCAGGTGCCTTAATTGGTTTTTGAGCAAGCAGCACGGCAAGCTCTCACACTGCAAATGCTTCACTGGAACATTATGCACGAGTCCTGCTACACAGGGCAGCAAATGCCTGTCTCAGGTGTTGTACCAGTCATTGGGCACCAGCATGCTAGCTTACCTGCACGATGATAATGATGATGATGGCGCAATGACGTGGTGCATGCGGTTCCACTGTGTTCTCCCTTGCAGGAGTCCGGCGCAATACAAATGATCAATCATTCCTGATCTTTTGATCATCATGCTTCACTCAAAGCTCGACTGCTGCAGGGCAACAAGTATAACAGGACCCAGCAGGGAACAGCCTCGCTGCTTAGGTGCAGCACTTGCAGTGGCTCTGCATCTGCTAGCAGCCCCAAATCAGTGTGCATCCGCACCTGAGTCCTTCGGCTCAGATGCCCTGCCTGTGCCCCAAGCCTGCAGGCCTTCTCGAGTCTTGCTGGTCACTACAGGACCTGCAACCAAGGTGGGACAGCCCACAACAAACTGGCTGACCTGCACCTTTGGTGTGCTTCAGATGATGAAGCAGATTGTACGACTGCTATTGTCTTGCATACAAACGTCATTATCTCTATCAGCCATTCTGACATCCTTGATGCTGGATATCCAGTAGCAACCTGGGCGGCAGAATTCAGATGGCCAAGGTCTGCGTAGCTGATAAAACAGACGTGTCCATCAATGCAAACAGTGTCTCAGGAAAGCGTTCCTTCACTATTTTGAAATCAACCACATTGTACCAAGGAGCTACCAGTGCAGTGGTACATGCTCTGGAGCTGTGGGCTTTCACGTAGATGGAGATGGCAGTAATTGATCAGAGTCGTCACACACTCTCTCAGCCCACCTTGCCTGTCTTGAGGTCAAGGCTCAATGGCAAACAGCACTGCAGGCAGCTGGTTGTATGCTGCTGCCAATTGCTGCTGCCAATGACCAGGACCATGACTTTCACTGTGCTGTACCTGAGCTGTACTTGTCCCCAGGGTCCAGGCTGGGTCCCCCTCAGCAACCTAGACAGCAGGCAGGGCCCAGAAGACCCCCAAGCGTCCAAGGGGGCTGCCCAGTTCTTTCAAGGGCTTGCCCAGCAAGCAGCCCAGGCTGGAGTGGCTGTAGATGTGGTGGCTGTAGGGCAGGCTGCTGTGAATGTGCCCCTGCTGGGGGGCCTCACCCAGGAGACTGGGGGCACTATCTTCACTCACCAGCGTAAGCCTGCCCAGGCCTGTGGCATTCCTCATTCCCATGCAACGGCTGTCAGGACAGCTGCAATGCATCTTGAGGGCAAAGTTGCATGACATGCTGCCTTGGTGTGTGCATGACAAGGTGAAGAAGCTGCTTGTAAGGCAGATTGTTGGTGAGGCCGCACTCATTCTGACAGCTGGTTGCAGCAGCAGAGCGTTTGTGGCCTCATTGCAAAGCGAGTTGTGATTTGCAATGCTGTTGTTAAGGTGGTTGACACTGATGTCCATTCCAGCAAACATAATGTGTTTTCTTGACACACACAGACAAATACAGTGCTCGGGAGTCACTGCTCATTAGGGTTACTGCAGGGTTTGAGGAGGTGTCAGGGGCAGGTCTGGCCAGTGCCCTGCAGCGTAGGCAAGGAGTGGAGGGCTTCATGGATGTACACACCTCCACAGGACTGGGGGTCACCCATGTCACAGGACCCATCACCCCCCTGAACCGCGCCAATCTGAGCAGCAACAGCATGCAGCGACATAACAAACCCACAATGAATGCCTGTGAGCTGGTGTCTGTCGAAACTGGGCAGAGCATTGCAGTGGGGCTAGACATAACTAGGGACGTGCAAGTGGAGTACCTTTACATGCAGGTGATTCTCATTGCTTAGGGACATGTCGACCTGGCTTGGGCTTGAGCTACCTATATGTGGTGATGGCAAGCCAGCAGCCGGTTTCTGACAGCTGGCACCATCATCGCTACGAGGGTTGTGCTATGCTTACAATGTGTTTGCACAATTTGACCTGTGTACGAGCCACCCTATCATGATTACACCCCTTATGAACACTGCTTTGTGGTCCAATGCTGCAGAGCCAGCAGCGCATCTTCATTCATGCAGTCATGTCATGCATAGGTGATTCTAGGGTGGCAGTCTTTGGAAGGTGGCTGGCTACAGAGAGTGGTGACTCAGAGATTGAGCACTACAGGCAGTCTTCAGACAGTGCTGAGTGGGACAGACTGGGGCCTGGCTGCAGTGATGGCGGGTAAGAGGTGGGTCAAGCAGGCGCAGGCCAAGGGAGCTGCACAGGACCGCCGGGCAGCCCAGGGCTTGCGCAAACAAATCGGTAGCTTGCTGCTGCTCATGTGCTGCTCTCATTGTTGCTGCTGCTGCTGGTGTCAATGTGTGAAAAGGGGACCAGTAAGGCTGACTGGGACCTGTTGCCTACGTCTTGCTTGCATTGGTAAACACGATGCTGCAGCTTAAACCATACGTACTGCTCATAGAGCAGCAGTGCTGCTTGCTGTGCTTGTTTACCTTTCCTGTTACAGCATAGGAACCTTGCATGAGACCCCACAGGAAGCAGGCTTGCGCTGTTGCAGTGCTGATGACCAGAAGGTTGAGCTCTCTTAGGTCTCCTTGCCATTGACAGGTTGATAGTGCTACTGAGCTATTTGTGTCAAGCGTGGACAAATGCTGTACATGCGTTGCAGGGCAGCATGTGAGTCAAGTGGTGTCTCAGGCTGCAGGGGGGCCCTCAGCCTGGGGCGCCCTCACCTGGCTTGCCCCCCCTCCCCCTGCCATCCTGCCACCCTTCCTCCAGAACTTTGTTCAGGTCTGCCCTCACCACATGGCCCTGTGCTGTTGCCGTTTGGATCCGTTTTCTCCCTGAAAGTTTGGGTGCATCTTGCACCATGCAAGCAGGAAAATGCATGCATACTTGACTTCATCAGATCCCGGTACTGCTACCTGCTTCACATAACAAAACAGATATTATATTTCAGCAGCTGCACAGGGAAGGTGCTGGAGAGGCTGCTATGCTGGCATGCAGGTGATGTACCAGCTGCAGCGAGGGCCCATGTTGGGGGATGTGGCAGGGCATGCTGATGAAAGAGCCATATCGCACACAAGCTTCCTAGCTGCAAGCACACCTGTTGCCCTGCTCATGATGGCGCCTGCCTTGTATGTGTACAGCACACCCACTGCTGCCTTCCAACAAGTACCAGCCCTGGATCTCGCCATACAAACAGGTAAGAGCAGGCTGCATACAGTGTGCAGCTACCTGCCTGTGCACCATTCCACCTCACCCTCACAGCAAGTGCTCAACCATGTCAAGCATGAGCCTGGAGGACGGATACAAACAAGCTGTAACTGTTGCTGCGGTGCTTTGTCCTGCACAGAACAGCCAGAACAATCTTGTTGCAACAGCCAAGGCTTCGTACCCAGCCATCATCTGTGTGGCCATCAATCGCAATTCGCACATTTATATTAACAATACACCCCAAGGCTGCACAGCCTGCTCAAAGCGTAACAGCAGTACAGATGCACACACTCTGCCTTTGTATATGTGTGCTGCAATGGCATTACTACCTTTGCCTTGTCAACTTGCTGCCAATGGCAAGACATTGGGAGGATTGATCTCATGTGTGACTGACACACATTAGAGATTTTACCCTCCTTGCCATTGTGTTTAACCTAAACTCTGAAGCGTAATCCTGAGGGATTGTGTTCGAGCAATTGCTGGTGAACCACGCCTGAAGGTGCATTGAAGTGCTCATGATGCAGTGTGTGAGATCATCAGCCTTGCCATTGTGTTGCTGCACTGAGTAACATCACCCCATGTCTGGCTCATGCAGATGAAGCTATTGTGCTGGATTGTGGCAGCCAGATCTTCATGAGGCTGGGCCTGCAGACTAGTGATGACCCTGCACACTCAGCACAGCCCGACATGCAAGCTTTGGTACAGCAACTGGTCCAGAACAGAATACCCGCCCCCGGCCTGCTCAGGATCGACAAGGTGGCTACTGCCTGTTCTCTACTGTCTACTGTGTACTGTCTACTTTCAGGCAGCTACTGTCTTGGCATGCTTGCTGTGTGATTTTGTAGGTACAATGAGTAGTAAGGCATAAGTATCATGTTTGAGCTGCATGCAAAAGCTGGATGTTTCCTTTGAGCAGGTTGTACAGCGCTCTGTGGCAATGACACTTACAACTTGCATGTTCAGGCAAGGCATGCATGCAGGAGTCTCCAGACATGCGGTACATGGCAGCCAGATTGATGCCCACATGGGGGGACAGCCTTGAGGAACAGCAGCAGCAGTATCCTGCCTTGCTTAGCCTGACAGCTGATCAAGTTGCCACTGTGCAGCAGCAGCGGATGCCTACTGATGAGCCCAGCTTCAACCAGTGGGCAAGATCACTTCGTGTGAACCCAACAGGAGCTGTTGATAATCTCATGACTGCCATGCAAAATCTGTCAGTGACCAACCTAGTAGCAAAGCATGAAACACCAGACATTGCAGCCAAAGGAGATGCTGACCAGCCTATGGAAGTGTGACCTTCAATTTGAATCATCTGGTGGCTGGGCTGGCTGTTTACTGTCACACTCATACATCAGGCAGCTCAGGACTGCATAGGTGCTCCAGCATGCTACATGGTGTCCCCCGGAATCTAATAACCAGAGCGCAAGCCAGCCAAGTACTGCACATATTTGTAGAGTGCTCAATTTGTGAAGCTGTGTCTAGGCATGTCTGCTGTAGTCAAACTGCTGCACAAGCAGCGTGAGCAAGCTATGTACTTGGCTAAGTCGTCACTCACGCATTGTAAAATGAGGATGGCCTGACGATGTATGCACAAGGACTTCAGACACTTTATGCTGGGCAACACCTTGGGCAGCCTAAGTCGTCACTCACGCATTGTAAAATGAGGATGGCCTAACGATGTATGCACAAGGACTTCAGACACTTTATGCTGGGCAACACCTTGGGCAGCCTAACACAACCTTGCTTGACTGCATACTGTATCTGTTGCAATACCTCTATGATCCAGGCATTTTACCAAGCTCTGCATATTAGTGTATCCTTGGGAAAGTGTATCTGAGATCCAATCTATCAAGGAACACATTGGCTGGCTGCGTACTGTCCAGCCACTTTGGCATGCGCAGCATATATGTTTGCTCAGCGACAGGTCTTAGTGTGAATGATGCAGATATCACAGATATACAAATTGCAAACTGCCCAGCGACTGTTACACACTTGAAACCCATCAGATAATGTCTAATTCAGATGACATTGTATAGGAGCATGACAGAATTAATGCAATCCCACAACAAATCCTACACTGCTAAAGATGCTGACTGCCAAACGACAAGTACTAAAGCATACGACTATGGTATTTGATGTTCTGCTCTCCAACTACGTTCTTAAACATATCTACCTGTTCAACAATCTGCATTCAACATCAAGTGAAACCTGCACAGTGCCACTGCGAAATAGTACAACATCATCCGGATATGCCTGATAGCTCACAGCTGCTGTACACACAAAATTCCTGATGCATTAACTCGTTGGCCCTACTGGTGAAATATTGTTAGGCTGACACATCACACATTGCTGGGCTGCATGGCCTACTTGGTGCAAGGCTTTGCATCTACATCGACCTGCAGAGCCTGTGAGTGCCAAATTGAGAGCTAGACAACAGCTGCCAGAGGCCATGAGCCTAGCCAGCAACGCTTGCTGATGAATCTGATGCTGGTAGTGATGCCTCTGTTATGACCTAGTCAAAGGTGACCTTGCTGCCGGTTGAAGCACCAGCATCAATCCTCATCTTAGGCTTGAAATCACCACGACCACGTCCGCCCCCACGACCACCCCTGTCGCCCCCACGGCCACCCCTGAAGCCTCCACGTCCACCTGTATCAGAAGCCCACACCGCTGAAAGACTATACACAGTGAGACTGATACCATACAAGATGTTAACAAGCAAACATACCATTCAGCAGACAAATCGTTCGCACCTGTAGCATAGCACATAAGATACCAAAACATGAGCATGGCAATGACAATTGACGAAAAAGGTCCAAGTCTTCAGATCATATATGACAGCAAAATAAAATTAATGATTGAGATCTCTGCTGGGAAGTGGGAAAGAGGGGATGTTGAATGCTGGGTAAGTCCGAAAGGGTAAAGGCACCGACGGCGCTCCCCACGGCGATGGAATCAGCTTTCACGGGCCTAGGAGACCCCTAGAGGTCTGCAACCAGGCCCATCATTATGTGGCGTTACTGCAGGGCCGTGCACCATGAGCCCTCACTGAGGAGGCGGTGCCCCAGTGCAGTGGACCGCCTGTGGGGGTTAGCCCACAGGCAAGCCCCGCCAAACGTGTGCTGCTAACAACTTCTGCTGATGTGATGATTTTGTTGCTAAGAAGCACGCTGCCACACTGTAGCCTACCATAAAGGGCTGATGCTAACTGTGTACTTACGATGGAAATTTACGATCTTTCACTTATCCACTCTGCCAGTTGTTATACCACACTATGACATCCTACCGCAGCTGACCACAGATGCATGAGCACAACCAAGTTGACGTTTGCTGCGACACATGACTTGTGACAGACAGACAGAGAGCACATCCTAGACTGATGTGCCAAAATTGCTGCGTGCTGAGTATCAAACAACGGCAAAACTGTTGAGGCAAGACAAACCTCGGCCGCCGTCTCTGCCACCAAAGCCACGTCCGCCGCCGCGGCCGCCGCCAAATCCACCACCCCGGCCGCCGCCACGTGCACCACCACGGCCTCCACCACTGCTGGGGTTCAGGTCCACCTTAAGGTAGCCTCCTGCTGCCTCTGTGCCATCAAACTCACCGGCCTTATTCTGCATAAAAATGATACCAGTCAGCAAGCGTGTACATGATTGGCAAACATGGTTGGGACCAACAACTGCTGCATGACAGGCATGCTTCCTTGATGGTGCAAGCAAAGCATGACAGATGTGCTTGCATCTGTGAGCCTGAAATCTGGTAGAAAAGCAGATAGGAAGGTGTGCCATTGCAGACAGCACGACATATTGAGTGGGGTATATGCCAGGCACGTGGCTGTTCTGTTTGAATGCAAGCTCTGACAGCTCCCAGACAGAGCTGAAGACTGCTGCGCAGCACACAAGACTGCAAAGACCCTGCCAGCACAAACATGGAGCAAGGACAAGCAAGCGAGGGGCGATTGCACTTCTGTACACACCTTGGCCTCGACACTGCCAAACTCAATGAAGCCAATGCCCTTGAGCTCGCCAGACTCTCTGTCTGTGGGGAGACGAACAGTGCTCACAGCACCGCACTCAGCGAATGTTTCTGTCAGCTGCTGACGAATCGCCTCCTCGCCCAAATACTTGTCAAAGCCCTTGACAAAGATGGTGGTGCCCTCCGTGTCAGCGAACTGGTCTGCAGAGGGGAGACAGGCATTCATTAGTGTGACCAAGCCATGACAAGCAGACAGCATGATTCTGAGCTCCTAGCATGAAAGCTGATGTGGCACACAATCCATACACCTTGCTTTGCACTGATAGGCTGTGCATAGCAGACACACAGCACTGGTTCATGCGAATCACCATGAGCTGCTTACAAGACCAGAAGAGTGCACTTGCTCAATATGAAGAGAAGGCAACACAACAGACCAAGCTGTGTATGCCCCAGCAGAAACAGGCACAGTGTTGGTCACAGATGGGTCAGCCTGGACCAGTCGCATGCAATGCTCACTTCTCTGGGGTCTCTCTCCACCACCAAATCCTCCAGCAGCACCACCGCCGCCGCCGCCACCGGTCCTCTCCTGAGCTGTGTCAAGGAAGATCTCACGCCCGCCAAAGTCTTGGCCGCTGAGCTTGAGGGCCTTGGCTGCTGACTCCAGGCTGTCAAACTGGATGTGTGCAAAGCCCTTGGCCTTGCCTGTCTCTCTGTCGAAAGCTGTGCAGCGCAACAGCACAAATATGAGGCACAGCAGAAGAAGCCGACAAACAGGCCTGCTTTGCAGATGTTTCACTGGTGTGGAGAATGAAAGGCACCAATGCAAACCAGTACCTGACATGGTGTCTGAATGCATGATGGGGCGCCAAACGAACCCATGATATACCACGAGAGGGGAAGCTGGAGTCTGCCTGCACTCGCGGTGGCAAGGTCTTGGGTTGGGTTGGCACCCAATCTTGAACTCAAAAAACACGCTGGGTATGCAGAGAGACAGGCAAGCTACAGCAGCCAGCAGGACTGAAAGTAAGTGCAATAGCACTGTTCATATCCTGTCAGTCATGGGTGCTTCTGAGGAAGTAAACCCACACTGTCAGCTCAGCTCCTTGCAGGAAAAAGGTAACAGCCAACTATACAGCATGCCTTCACAAATCAGTCAGCACAACTGTAAGCTTGCAAAACATAAAGTCAAGTGCACAAAAAGGAAGACTCGCCAATACGGCACTCGGTGACCTCGCCACAGTCAGCAAAAAATCCGCCGAGGTCCTCATCAGTGGCTCCCCAGGGCAGATTCTTGCAGAAGATAGTGCGGCTACCGTTGGTTGCTGAAGTATCAACATCTGACTTGGCAGCTGCCTTGGGAGCTGCCTCGCCATCATTCTTCTTTGTCTTCTTGGCAGGCTGCAGGGTCATAAGCATGTCAGAGAGCATGTGCAGGTCTTTTGATATCATATGTAGTGATTCTCTAATGTTACTGCGACCACGCCTAGCGTGTCTACTGACAACTCTACAACCACAGGAGGCATGGAGCAGAAGAAGCTCTTTCTGTAAGACAGTTACCCAATGAAGCATTGGCGACCAAGAGCACAACAGACATGTGAAACGCATGCAAAAGGAAATTTGGGACAAAAGTAACATTCCCTGGAAAACAGACAGAAGGGTAGTGGCAGCAGGCATGCCAAGTGCAAACATGCACTGACCTGTGCCTCCTCTTCCTCCTCATCTGAAGATTCTTCCTCCTCTGAGGAATCCTCACCCTTGACAACCTGAGTACAGAGCAAAAGTCTAGTCAGCAGATGCCACTGGCGATCTTGAATTACCTCCAGCTTGGTGATCACAGAAGTGAGGGATGGCTTTTTGCTGTGGCCCAGCTCTCCAGCAACCTTGCATACTATATCATGTGATCACATACAGTGACTGGATGCAGCCATGAAAGTAAGCAACAAGGAGTAGCAGACACTATTGACTGATTACTACAGCTGCAGTCAACCAAGAGCTGCTTCAGCACCAAAATCAGTAACAGCAACAAGTGCTGGTGGAAAACATCACCAAGAACTAGCATGGATGAGATGTCTCCAAGCATGTAAACCAAAATAATCAAACAAGGCATGGCATGGCACACAAGACAACTGCATCCATTTAAGGAAGGCAGCTGGCACCTTTGCAAGTTCAGCTGCCTTCCTCTTGTGGGTCTTGACTGCCTCAGCAGGTGTTGCAGTCATCTCCTCGTCAGAACTATCCTCACCCTCCTCTGAGTCAGATCCTTCCTCCTCTGATTCAGACTCCTCCTCATCAGAAGAGGACTCTTTCTGACTGGCAGCTTTTGCACCAGCAACAGCTTTAGTTACCTTTGCAACACCTTCAGCAGCCTTTCTCTTGTTGTTCTTGACAGCAGCCGCCGGTGGGTCTGCCATCTTCACGTCACTGTCTTCATCACTGTCTGAGGACTCTTCCTCGGAGCTGTCAGCAGCAGCTGCAGCAGCAGGTGTCTCGTCTTCCTCATCTGAGGACTCCTCACTGCTGGTGTCTGCTTTGGCTACTGCCTTGGCGGGTGCAGCCTGCAGTGAACACCCGGTAGAATTAACACTCTGGTGAAGTGCTTTGACCAGCACGCACTTGCTGGTGTGTGGACCATGTGCATTGTCCCAGAAACTCTTTCAAGACCTTTAGCCAGCAAGATCATGTGAACAGCCTGACTCAAGCAAAGGCCTGTATAACTTCTTAACCCAAACTGCTGTTACAAAATGGACCATGCCAACCAGTCAGCAGCTGTACATAGGCAGTGCAGAAAGTCAGTGTAGGTACCTGAGTACGAATGTTGCATCCATTGTGTGAGCTGTGCACCTATGCAAACAACAGTTACTAACCTCCTCATCAGATTCTTCTTCTGAGGACTCTTCCTCAGACGAGTCTGCCGCAGCAACTGCTGCAGCAGGTTTGGCATCCGAATCTTCATCTGATGATTCCTCTTCACTTGAGGAGTCTGCTTTGGCAGCTGCAGGTGCTGCAGCCTGCTGTACAGCCAACTCAACTGTCAGACTGTAGCCAATAGGTCAAACTGAGGCAGACCAAAAAAGGCAACGTGCAAATCAAGACCAGGTCAAGAGATGGTCGTGCAGGCCGACCTCGTCGTCAGACGATTCCTCATCGGAAGACTCTTCCTCAGAAGAGCTTTCCTCAGCAGCTACCGCTTTCGCAGCCTGAAATGTACATACAGTCACTAACCAGATCCGTCAACGCAGAAGTATGGACGGTCTCTGACGAAAGTCAACACTGAACGTGCTGCGTTTACAGTACATTGTGAAACAAAAGAGCACAAACCTTTGCTGTTGTTGGGGTGGCCGCCCCGTTGGCTTTGACGGGAGTGTCCTCCTCATCGCTTGAGGACTCCTCCTCGCTGCTGGTGTCGGCCTGCACGACAATGGACAGATAAGCCGGTATTACACATCACATCTGACATGAAAGCAGAGACACTGTACAAAGCGCTTGTTGAGCGTATACCTTCTTGGGTGCAACTTTCTTGGTTTCTGCTTTGACAGCAGCCTGCTTCGCCTTCACATTCTTCTTGGCCGCAACGGCTGGCTTGGACTGAGGGGTGACTGACTTTGCTTTGGCCATGATAACACCTAGGTCGCTTGCTTGAGTGCTGGCTTGCGGTTCAGCGGACCTTCTCGCTTGCAAGCACTCAAGGGTCTGGCCGCCGCGTGCTCTTAGGTTTGAGCTTGAGTTGAGTTGCGCTGAGTTCTGGGGAAGCGTAGAGTCCCTATGTTGCAGTTCTGGGATGCGGACAGGGAAGTCACCACAGATGCAGTTCGCATGCAAGTCAACGCTGCGCAAGTACCAAGTCAACAGGAGTCACTGGTTGCAGCATTTATGCTCGTTTCTCTACGTGTATATATACAGACTTGGTCCACTACATTACAGTAATGACCCGAAGGCCCAAAAGCCCAATGTGTGTGTCTGAATTGTCTCAAATTTCAACCAGCAAGATTGCTTAATCAAGTGCTGGCTTGCTTATTGAATCTGTAGTAAACGTGTTAACCATGGTAGCTTGTGGTCAACTGTAGGGGTGTTGGTTGAAGCTGTAACAATGCTACATCACCGCTGTATATGTATGTCAGTCGAGCAAATACAATGAGCAAATACAATTTGCAGCAAGTCCTGGGTTTGCACCATGTAATGAGTCATGCCTTGAGTGTGTACACAAGTAGCTGGTCTGGAACCAGTATGAACAGTTTGTCCTGGCCATCTTGCCAAACCAAAGCAGCTCCTAGAACAGCAGCTGACTTCTCTTCTAGACCCATATCAATGATCTGCAGCTCATGCATGAGTTAGCCCATGCAACAGCAACAGAGACCACAACAGAACTTTGCATACAGGTACCATGCACAGATGCTATGCAACCTTTGCACATTGGTTGCTACCTGAGAGTCCCCAGTCCTTTGTCTCCCTGTCGTGTGTTTGTACACATAAGAGAACCGATGTCCTTCAATGACAGCAGCTGCCAATCTGCTTTCTGGGTGGCCAAGCAGTGTGAACTTCTTGTGAATCTTACCTGCAAACACACAAACAGATCCAGGCACGTCGCACAGCTGTGATAAGAAATGTTTCGTACACCGAGCTGCTACAGCGATTGAGTGGCATGACTCACCGGCTGCCACATATGCGAGAGCTGGTATGGTGTGGATGTGATCTGACACCAATGCTGAATTTGACGACTTGAATCCCACCACAGCACAATCCACATCATTGGACATCCCTAGCAGGATTTGCTGCTGCTGACCGGGTCTGATTGCAACCACCTTGTGTGGGTCACACTCCACTTGGTCAGCAAGTCTGTAGACAGGGACATTGTGCTTGCTGAGATCACCAGCTGGTGGTGTCATGCCGTCCTGCAGGGGTGATGCACCAAGCTGGTCATCAGGAATAGCTGTCTCAGAGATTGTGCTGCCACCTGCTGCTTCATTGGCCTGAGGTGCAGTCTGTGCTATGTTGGATTGTGCTGAGTCCTTTGCCTCAAACCCAGCACTCTGAGCTTTGGTGAGACTTGCAGCACTGCTGTCAGGAGCTTCAAGACCATCAGGAGAGAACAGAGTAATAGTGCAGGCAGGTTCACTGCCCATACCTCCCACATTATCAGGGCCAACCTCATTGTACAGATCCGAAAATTCATTCCTAGGCACAGCATCATCTGCAGCAACAGAGGCGCAGCGCATCTGGACATGTCATATGGCAGGACCAAGGGCTTTGCTCCTGGTTGGCTTGAAGCATAACTGTCAGCCATGATGGACTCTCCAGGTCTGAGGCAAGCTATATATGCAATTCCGAGTGTAGAGCCAGATAATGCATTTGATCCTCACAGCACACTGCGTTCACTCTCACTGGTTCTAGCCATGGCTTGGTGAACAGTCAAAAACGCACTGTAAATAAGGAAAGGCCTTTCAACGCTACAAGGCATTTGCGGGTGATAAAACCAATGTTAGTCAGCAGCAGGAGAGCAACAAGACATAGCACACCTGCTGGTTGATCAGAGGTGAAGCGTGCTAGCCTGTCAGCTGCCTGCCTCAGTGTGCGAGGGCTCACGCTGTCTACATCATCATCACCATCTGCACGCACAGTTCTGCGTCAAGCAACTGCATGAAAAGATAGGCTTCGTTAAGATGCAGAGCGTCAACCTGCAAAATCTTTGACAGCCTGCCTGCCACCTTCCAGCCATGCAAACTGCGTACGAGCTGTTGGAAAGCAAACCTGCTACGACTGCTTGCACAGGAGGATTGGCATGGGAATGCCTTTGGGGTTCTGGGTTGGATGCTGCTATTATGATGACTCCATAAAAAGGCTGGACCATGACAGCGTGGGGCGGCAATGTGCTCACCTGCATCACCATATCAGATCACCCCACCAAGATCAGCAACTAACAATGTAAAGTACATCTGCCTCAATAGTCCCTATGCTGTAACAACTCTCTTTGCACAACTTGGACAGCTAAGCATGCATGACACACACTCCCTTGTCCCCAACAAGTGCAGACCGCATTGTATGTTGCCATTGTCGGGTATCGGGCAAGTATCAGGCAAGTATCGGATGGATACTGTCAAGGAACAGATGGAGCACCATCTGTCGGCTGGAGCAGACTCCATGGCTCAATTTAACATACCACCCAGCA